>OHSG01000089.1_pt1 | contig 38194 bp, 36 predicted proteins | sample 1578601 | NCBI WGS metagenome assembly OHSG01 (sample SAMEA3879534, study PRJEB24766) | human gut metagenome | biome: human-associated habitat; feature: feces | place: USA | collected 1985/1987
CTGGGCCCGCTCGACGAGCGACACGACGTCGCCCATGCCGAGGATGCGGTCGGCCATACGCTCCGGGTGGAAGACCTGCAGCGCGTCCATCTTCTCGCCGCTCGAGATGAACTTCAGCGGCTTGTCCACCACCGAACGGATTGAGATGGCGGCACCGCCGCGCGTATCGCCGTCGAGCTTGGTGAGCACCACGCCGTCGAAGTCGAGGCGGTCGTTGAACTCCTTGGCCGTGTTGACGGCATCCTGGCCCGTCATGGCGTCGACCACGAAGAGCGTCTCCGAAGGCTTGACCGCAGCCTTGATGGCCGTAATCTCCTGCATCATCGCCTCGTCGACGGCCAGACGTCCCGCCGTATCGACGATGACCACGTTGTAGCTCTTCTGCCGTGCATACTGGATGGCGTTCTGGGCAATCTCGACCGGATTGCGGTTGCCCTCCTCGGTGTAGACCTCGACGCCAATCTGGCCGCCGAGCACCTTCAGCTGGTCGATGGCCGCCGGACGGTAGACGTCGCCCGCCACCAGAAGCACCTGACGTCCGCGCTTGCTCTTGAGCATCGCGGCGAGCTTGCCCGAGAAGGTCGTCTTACCCGAGCCCTGCAGACCGGCGATGAGAATCACGGCCGGCGTACCCTCGAGCCGGATGTCGGTGGCCGTGCCGCCCATGAGCTGCGCCAGCTCGTCGCGGACGATTTTGGTCATCATCTGGCCCGGCTTCACGGCCTTGAGCACATCCTGTCCCAGGGCCTTCTGCTTCACCTCGTCGGTAAAACTCTTGGCGACCTTATAGTTGACGTCGGCGTCGATGAGCGCACGGCGAATCTCCTTGAGCGTCTCGGCGACGTTGATTTCGGTGATGCGGCCCTCGCCCTTGAGAATCTTGAATGACCGTTCGAGTTTGTCGGTTAAGTTTTCAAACATGGTGGTGTGATGTTGCTTGTTTTGCGCGCAAAGATACGAAAAGTCGGGCGCAGAGACAAACCGAAAACGAAGTTTTCCGCCGATGATTCCTCCGGCCGCCTTTTCGGCCCTCCTTCCGTCTGCCCTCCGTCTGCCCTCCGATTGCCTTTCCGTCTGCCCTCTGTCTGCCTTTCCGGCCCTTCTTCCGGTTGCCCCGGAGGCGCCGGAAGAGGCGTAACGGGCCGTTTTATCCGCGGCATGGGCGGGGCTCCACGCTCCGGCGGCCTCAGAGCCAGCCGGCTTCGTAGTAGATGACGATTTGTTCAATCATGCGGTCCTCCCCCTCGCGGTCGTACTGCGACTTGAGGTCCTGACCGAAGACCTTCGAGACCCCCTGCCAGAAGCCCGCCACGAATCCGCCGCGGAATTCGCGCAGCACCTCGTAGGCCGTATACTCCGTTTCGCGGTCGATGAGCTTGAGCAGTACGCGCCCCTGCGTGCGGGTCATGCGTTTGAGTACGGGGGTGTACTCCTCCTTGATTTCGTGGTAGATGCGTCGGATGTACTCCTTCTGCGCCTTTTTGGTCGGCAGGCGGCTCAGCTCCTCCTCCATGTCGGCCATCTTGGCCTTGGCCGTCTGGGCGATGGGGTAGACCTTCTTCACGGCGTCGACCAGCCGGCGGTAGCGCCGCAGGTCGACCTTGCGGTTGAAGACGTAGACCGGCAGGATGTGCACCAGCGGAATCGAGTCGCCGCGGTCGATGCTCCACTCCTGGTGCCAGAAGCCGTGGCGCTGCTGTGCCGCGGCCTGCGCGGGGAACAGCAGTGCGGCAAGCAGGGCCGCCAGAAGCAGGTATGTGGGTCGGAACGGACGCATGCACAAAAATACGTTTTTTCCTGAAAACGGCTGCGGCCGTGCTTTTATTTTTTCGGCGTGTGCGGGGCGCTGTGCGGCGGCGATTCGGAGCCTCTGTGGCCGAGGGGTTCGTTATTTCGCGCGGAAATGCTATCTTTGTCCCAAACATACCGAAACGATTATGCTGGAAAAAGGATTGTCTGCACAGAGCGTCGCCACCGTATGCGACGCCAATACGGCCGCCGCGATGGGTTCGGGCGACCTGCCCGTCTTTGCCACTCCCGCGATGGTGGCCCTGATGGAGAATGCCGCGATGACGGCCGTAGCGGCCGCACTGGATGAGGGAGCCACCACGGTTGGCGCCGAGATGAACGTCACCCACATCAAGCCCTCGGGCATCGGTGCCGAAATCACGGCTACGGCCGTGCTTACGGCTGTCGAGGGGCGCAAGCTCACCTTCAACGTGGGGGCCCGCGATGCCGAGGGGATGATTGGCGAGGGTGTCCACATCCGCTATGTGGTCGACCGCACCCGCTTCATGGCCAAGGTGAAGTAGGCCGGGCGGCACATCGTCCCGAAAAAGAGAGGCGCTCCGGTTGTTCCGGGGCGCCTCTCTTGTGTCGGGTCGTCATTGGGGCGAGGGGTCAGAGTCCGAAGAGCAGATGCTCGAGGAAGATGACGGCCATACCTCCGAAGTAGCCGGCCACTGCGAGTAAGGCGATGCGCTTGAAGTACCACGAGAAGGTAATTTTCTCAAGTCCCATGGCCACGACGCCCGCCGCCGAGCCGATGATGAGGATGCTGCCGCCCACGCCGGCGCAGTAGGCCAGCAGGTGCCAGAAGAGACCGTCCTGGACGAACGACTGCAGATAGGAGGGGTCGATGCTCGAGGCGACCGCTGCGGCATCGGCCACCGGGTACATGCCCATGCAGGCCGCCACGAGCGGAACGTTGTCGATGACCGACGAGAGCACGCCGATGATGCCCGTGATGGTGAAGACCTCGTGGATGTTCCGGTCGAGGAACTGGGCCACGTCGGTCAGCACGCCGGCGCTCTGGAGCGCGGCCACCGACATCAGGATGCCGAGGAAGAAGAGGATGGTCGGCATGTCGATGTGCTTGAGCACCTTCGATACGCGGTTCTTGATGGACTCCTCGATGCCGCGCTTCTTGTCGTAGATGATTTCGGTGAGCACCCACATCACGCCGAGTGAAATCATCATGCCCATGTAGGGCGGCAGATGGGTGATGCTCTTGAAGACGGGTACGAAGAGCAGGCTGAGGATGCCCACCACAAGGATGAATTTGCTCAGGCGCGGCCCGACGCCCTTGGGCAGCCGGCTTTCGGACGCCGTTGCCGCCATCGGCGTGGTCGACTTGCGGGCGATGTACCGTGCGGTGATGGCCGTCGGGATAACCGTCGAGGTGAGGGCCGGCAGGAAGAGCGAGCCCATGAGCGCACCCGAGGTGACGTTGCCGCGCATCCAGAGCATGATGGTCGTCACGTCGCCGATGGGCGACCATGTACCGCCGCTGTTGGCCGCGATGACGATGACGCTGGCAAAGAGCCAGCGCTCCTTGCGGTTGGCGATGATGCGGCGCAGCAGCATGACCATGATGATGGTCGTGGTCATGTTGTCGAGCGCGGCCGACATGAAGAAGGTGATGAGGGCCAGCAGCCAGAGCAGCTTGTGCTTGTTGTGGGTGGTGATGTGGTCGGTGATGACGCCGAATCCTCCGTGGGAGTCGATGAGGTCCACGATGGTCATCGCACCGATGAGGAAGACCAGAATCTCGCAGGTGTCGCCCAGATGGTCAATCAACTCGTGGGTGATGTTCTCGTCGTGCCCGAGGAGGCTGAAGATGGTCCAGATGGCACCGCACATCAGCAGTGCGATGGCCGCCTTGTCGATTTTGATTTTGTGCTCCATGGCGATGAAGGCATAGCCTATCACGAAGAGCAGAATCATGGATAGAATCATGTTGTATGGCGTTTTTGCGGTTGCCGACCTTCAAGTAGGGGGGGGAGGAACGCCGGACGGACCGTCCGGTCCGGGTCCGCGGAAGCCTGCCGCGCGTACCGCAGGTCGGAGAACGGTGCGGCGGAACAGGAGGCTTAGTCCCGGCGGGAGGGGTGCGTCCGCTAAATCACGATGCGGCGCAGGGCATAGACGTAGCGGTCGGCCGGGCGCGGACAGGGGAGCTCCGCACGGAGAGACCGTTCTCCGCGCGACGGCCGAGGGGCATTGTGGAGCGTTGCCGCCGAGCGGCGCAGAGCCGCGTGGTGGGCGTTCTGCTCCTTGACGGCGATGCTGCAGACCGAAGATTCGGTCGATTCGGTGGCAGCGAGCAGCATGACTGACGCTGCGGCGAGCAGCGAAGCCTCCTCGCGGCGCTGAGCATCGGCCTGGGATGCGGAATGTACGCAGGCATTGCGCTCGGCAGTTTCACGGATGCCGCACAGCGCTGTCGGCAGAGCCGCACAGAGCAGCAGAGCGCATATGGTTACCCATTTTCCCATCGTTGCAAAATTAGCCAAAAAGGGAGAATCTTTTTTCACCGTAGAGCTATTTTTATGTTCAAAATTGGAAAATCCCTTTTTTTGCGTATCTTTGCAGTCGCTTTCGAGCCGGATTGAGCTATGGTGTAATGGTAACACGTCAGATTTTGGTTCTGAAATTCCAGGTTCGAATCCTGGTAGCTCAACCAACCCCGCCGATGTCCGGCGGGGTATTTTTTTGTTGTGCCGCGTCCGTTCGGACGGGGGCATACCCGCGACGAAACCCGCACTGCTCTTCAGTGCGGGTTTCGTTTGTGGCGGGAGCCCTCCGAGTGACGTTTGAGTGATGCCGGTGCGGCGAGCGGAGCGGCCCCGACGGTCAGAGCATGCTGCGCAGGGCGCGGGCCAGCTGGTCGGGGCACGAGGTTCCCTTGCCGCGGCAGTCGATGCCTTCGAGCCGGGCGATGGCCTCCTCGACCTTCATGCCGCGCACCAGTGCGGCGATACCCTGCGTATTGCCGTGACAGCCGCCCGTGAAGGTCACGCGGCGGATGATGTCTCCGTCGGTTTCGATGTCGATTTGTCGCGAGCAGGTGCCCGTGGTGGTATAGGAGAGTCGGTTGAGCATGTGATGCGTGTTTGGGTGTGGTTTGCGTTGGGGCGGAAGACAAAGAAACCCCTTCCGGGAGTCCGGAAGGGGAGTTTTTTGCGAAGCGACGCTTAGCGCTGCTGCAGGTCGGTGTTGTCGGCCACGACCATGTTCTTGTCGATGCGCAGCGTGACGTTGCTGTCGACCTCGATGAGTAGCGACGTCTCCTTCACCTCCTTCACGGTGCCGTAGATACCGCCGGCGGTGATGATTTTGTCGCCCTTCTTCAGACCGTTGCGGAACTCCTGCATCTGCTTGCGGCGCTTGGCTTCGGGGCGCCACATGAAGAGCCAGAGCACGAGCACCATCAGTGCAATCATGATGAGGAAGCTGTACTGCTGCATGAAACCCGGTTCGGGCTGAGCAGGGGCTGCATTCAGGAAATTAATCATTGTTTTTCGGTTTTAGCTTGTTAGTTAATGATGCAAATATACGCATAATTGTCGAATCTGCAAGAATTACTCCACATCGGCCTCGATGAAGAGCCGGAGCGGTTTGCGTCCGCCCGCCAGCGTCACGTCGATGAGCTTGAGCTGCCAGCCGTATTCGCCCCGCGAGTCGAACGTGAGCGAGCATTCGCGGCTCTGGCCGGGGGCGATGGGGCGCGCCTCGGCCTCGAGCGTCGTGCATCCGCAGCTCCGTTCACCTGCGACGACGGCCGTCGGGCGCGACGACGCGTTGAGCAGATGGAAGCGCATGACGGCGATTTCGCCCGAGTGCAGCCGCCCGAACCGGATGGTGTCGGTGCCCCCTTCGGCGAGGGTGCGGTCCGAGATTTCGATGATGCGGCCGCGGGGAGCCGTATCGTCGGCCTTTTTGCGCGGCGATGTGCCGCAGCCGGCGAGTGCCGCCAGCAGTGCCAGCGCGAGCGCCGGTCGGAGAAGTGGTCGGAGGGTCATGGGGTCGGACGAGGCATTGGTGGATGAAGAAAATGCCGTCCGGTTGAACCGGGACGGCATGATGTGCGTTGTGGCCGTGCAGGGCCGGGTGCCGTCTGCTGCGGGTCGGAGGGTGTCTTCCGTGCGTTCGCCGGAAGCGCGTCGGTGCGTCAGATAAGGCCGCGGCCCGCCTTCTTGATGCGGCCTTCGGCCGTCAGCGACTCGACAATTTTGTCCAGCACGCCGTTGATGAAGACGCTGCTGCCCGGCGTTGAGTAGTATTTCGAGATTTCGATGTACTCGTCGAGCGTCACCTTGACCGGAATCGATGGGAAGTTGAGCAGCTCGGCCATCGCCGTGCCGATGATGAGGTTGTCCATGAAGACGATGCGCTCGATGTCCCAGTTGGCGGTGAACTTCTCGATGTAGCGCTGGTATTCGCCGAAGTTGACCAGCGTCTTCTCGAAAAGCGTCTTGACGAACTGGGGGTCCTCCTCGCTCTTGAACTTCGAGGCAACCTTCAGCTCGGTGTGCGACGGGCGCATGTTGGAGAGCGTGCGCAGAATCATCATGATGATATATCCCAGGTCGTCGTCCCAGAGAATCGACATCTCCTCGAGCACCGTGTCGAGCGCCTCGCACTCCTGCATGTTCCGGAAAAACTCCTCGAGCAGGGCGCGGTCCTCGGCAAAGGAGCGCTCGCCGCGCTGCATGTAGCTCTTGTAGTAGTCGCTTTCGGTGAGTTGGGTGTAGAGCGTGCGGATGAGTTCGGGGTAGAGACTCCAGTTGAGTTTGCGTGCGGCCGTGTAGTCGTTCACCGCGTCGCTGTTGGCGATGATGCGGATGACGGCGTTGTCGACGAACTTGGTGTTGGGGTTGAGGTCCTCGTAGGTAGGCAGTTTCTTCTGTCGGGCCAGTTCCTGACGCTGCTCGGCATAGCGGGCGATTTCGACCGGCAGGGTCAGCATCAGGTGGTAGAGGTCGTAGGCCTTGTCCACCGACGCCATCAGGTTCTTTTCCGATGCCATCATGCTGTCGGCTCCCGACTTGAGGTGGGCGAACAGCGCCTTGATGACCTTGATACGAAGTAATCTTCTGCTCAGCATAACTCTTGCGACTTTTGACGGGCGCAAAAGTACAACTAAAAATCAAGATTTGAAAATTAAAACGACATGAGCATCCGTGAACCGGACCGCCGGGCCGATTTTTGCCGTCCGTTCCCCCGCCCCCGGCCCTTTTCCGGTGCCGGGCACTGGCCGGGGAGCCGCTTCGCGGGCGGCCAGGGTCGGCTCCCGGCGGCCGAGGTGCGAAAAAAAAGGGTGCCGGAGGTCGGCTCTGCTGAAATGTTGTTATCTTTGCGGCTGTATGGAACAACTCAGGGAAGAATACGCCGATAACTCCTGCGACGTAATCGTCGTGGGGGCGGGTGCCGCCGGCATGATGGCGGCCGGTACGGCCGCGCGCAACGGAAAGCGTGTGCTGCTGCTCGAAAAGATGGAGAAATCGGGCCGCAAGGTCCGCATTACGGGCAAGGGTCGCTGTAACGTGACCAACGCCCGGCCTCCCGAGGAGTTCGCCTCGCAGGTGCGCACCAATGCGGAGTTCCTGGCACAGGCCTTCTCCGAGTTCAACAACCGGGCGACCATCCGCTTCTTCGAGCGTCGCGGCGTCAAGCTCGACATCGAGCGGGGCGACCGCGTCTTTCCCCACAGCGGCAAGGCGTGGGACATCGCCAATGCGCTGCTGGATTACTGCGTCGAGAACGGGGTGAAAATCCTTTATAATACGCGCGTGACCGAACTCATGACGCTCGGCGGCCATGTTTTCGGTGTCCGTTACCGCAACAAGCGCGGCTTTGAGCGCAAGGTCGAGGCGCCGCAGGTGATTGTCGCCACGGGCGGCCTCTCCTATCCGGCGACCGGTTCGACGGGCGACGGCTATCGCTTCGCCGCCGACCTGGGCCATACGGTCGAGCCGGTGCGTCCGTCGCTCACTCCGCTCGTCTCGTCGCACAACCAGATGAAATACCTCCACGGCCTTTTGCTGCGCAACGTGCGGGCGACGCTCTGGGTCGACGACACGCCCGTGCGCGAGGAGTTCGGCGAGTTGGGCTTCTCGGAGCGGGGCATCGAGGGGGCCGTGGCGCTGCGCGTGAGCCGCGATGCGGTCGATGCGCTCATCGACGGCCGCCGCGTCAAGCTGGTGCTCGACCTCAAGCCGGCACTGACCGAGGAGATGCTCCTCCACCGCATCGAGCGCGAGCTGGCCGAGATGGAGCCGACGGAGTTCTTCGCCGAACTGTTGCGCAAGCTGGTTCCCCGGCCGCTGGTGATGCCGCTGGCCGAGGAGCTCGACATCCATTCGAAGAACTACGTGAGCAAGCTCACCGATGCCGAAAAGCGGCGCCTGGTGAAGACGCTCAAGGGGCTGACCTTCCCCATCGTGGATTATGCGCCGTTCGAATATGCCGTGGTGACGGCCGGCGGCGTGCGCTGCGACGAGGTGAATCCCTACACGATGGAGTCGCTCAAGGTCCGCGGGCTCTACTTCGCGGGCGAGGTGCTCGACATCGACGCCAATACGGGCGGTTACAACCTGCAGATTGCCTTTTCAACGGGGCATCTGGCCGGCATGTTGAAAAAATAGGGCTGAGAGCGATGCGGTTGCGTGGACGTAAAATCGGACGGAGCATCTACGGGCGGGTCGCCGAATTGAAGAACCGCCTGGTGCGGGCGCGCTATTTCCGGGGGCACGGCGTCCACTCACCCTTTGTATATACGATTGTCCGCGAGGTCTTCATGCGCCGCGAACTGCTTCCCGGAAGCCGGACGCTCTACGAGGCGCTGCTTGCCGTCGGCGTGGAGCCGCGGCGAGCCGTCCAGCTGCAGAATCTCTTCATCCACTGCGGCTATGCCACCTTTGCGCTGAATCGCGCGGGGGATGATTTCTGCGTCGTGACCGAAGCGTTGCCGGCCGGTGAGGTGCCGGCATTGGTCGACGAGGCGCGGCGCTGCGGCACGACTCTTGCGGTGTTGCATCCCTATGCCGACGAGGAGCGCCTCAGGTTGTGCCGCCGGATTGTGGCCGGACATCGGTGCACGACGGTCGATAACCGGGCCTATCTGCTCGTCTTCAATAATTATCTGCCTAAACAACACTTCAGAATATGAAAGTCTACACCAAAACAGGTGACCAGGGAACCACGTCGCTCATCGGCGGCGAGCGGGTCTTCAAGAGCGACGAGCGGGTCGAGGCCTATGGCTCGGTCGATGAGCTGATGGCCTTCACGGCGTTGTTGGGCGACCACATGCGGGGCGAGGAGGGGCTGGCCCCCTATGTCGACGACATTGCGCAAATCACCTCGCGCCTGATGACGGTTTCGGCGCTGCTGGCCGTGGGGGAGTCGGGCAGCGACAAGGTGGCGCCGCTTGACGCTTCGACCGTCGAGTGGCTTGAACACCGCATCGATGCCATGCAGGCCATCGTGCGGCCCATCGACAAGTTTACCATCCCGGGCGGCAATGCCGTGGTATCGATGTGCCATGTATGCCGTACGGTGTGCCGTCGTGCGGAGCGCGCCACCTTGCGTGCCGGACAGAAGTACGGGGTGGATGCTACGGCGCTGGTCTATCTCAACCGCCTGTCGGATTACTTCTACCTGCTGGGCCGGGTTCTGACCGAGCATTTCGGGGTCGAGGAGCTGCTGTGGATTCCGTAAGTCGTTGCGAATCGGTGCAAATTTCGTCATTCCTGGATGTTTTGCCCGAATTTGTTTGTTTTTCTCGTTTTTTTTATACTTTTGCACGACTACTTCCGCATCCGGCCCAGACCGGATGTTCGGAACGGACTTTTGATTAGGGACTTAAAAGTTATGACCTATGTATTGGACGCTTGAACTGGCCTCGAAGCTCGAAGATGCACCGTGGCCTGCAACGAAAGACGAGTTGATTGATTATGCGGTCCGTTCGGGAGCCCCGTTGGAGGTTCTCGAAAACCTGCAGGAGATAGAGGACGAAGGTGAAATCTACGAATCAATCGAAGACATCTGGCCCGACTATCCCTCGAAGGACGACTTCTTCTTCAACGAGGAAGAATACTAATAGCCTTTATTTAGGTTAAATAACTGAATATCAGCGCGATGAACAATGAGAATTTGTTTGTCGCGCTGGCGTTTTATAGTCTCAGATGGTGCGGTTTGTTTGTCTAAATTACGGTTTTTTCGCTCAAAATCGGAGTTTGTTTGTCTAAAATACATTACCTTTGTTTCTCCTCGGGAATATTAAAAAAGGAGGAAAAAGCGTATGGGAAGACCAAAAAGACTATATCCACTTGGCAGATACCGGCTCCGTGTCCCCAAAGATGCGGAAGCGGACAAAGTTTACCCTGTCGTTTTGGAATATACCTGGAACAGGGAGATTATCCGCAAAACGACAAATGTCTTTGCAAAAATTGCTGACTGGAATCAGAACGGCAATCAGGGACGAGGCGAATTGCGAGTCAGTTACGGAAGCGAGTATAAACGTCTTAACCAGCTTCTACTGGCCCGTGTTGAACGGATTGACAGTCTGCTTGCGGAGTATAATGAGAGGAATCCGAATCAGATTACAGCCGAAGTTGTGGCGGGCTTCCTTGCAGACAAGCCGCTTGCACGGCGAGACCAAGGGAAGGATTTTGTGGAATTTACTTTGGAGCGCCTTTCGTCCGATTACTCCCGAAACAGGATTGGCAGGAGCCGTTATGAAAATGGCAAGAGTTGCATGAATATCTTCCAGACCTTTCTAAGGGCAACCAAACAAGGGTCCTATCGACCCGATGCAATCTATGTAGGCGATATGACTCCGGAACTGCTGGACAGCTACATAGCTTGGCGTAGAGAAGTAAAGTTGAACAGTGATGCGACAATTAACCATGCCTTGACGCCGATATTGAAAGCTTGCGCCTATGCGAGCGAGATGGGCATGATGGAACCTGCAGTCAATGCCAGGATTCAGGATATGCGTATTGTGTCAAAAGTTTCGCTTTCGGAAGAAGAAGCTGAGTTTGATGGCAAAAGTCTGTCCAAGGAGCAAATGTTATCTCTTCTTGAATATTACAAGACATGTCTTGAACCTCGCCGCAAGGAGTTTCTGGAAATGTTCTTATTTGCTTTCCATGCCTGCGGACTCCGTGTAGTGGATGTGATGACCTTGCAATGGAAACATATCGATTTTTCCCGGAAAGAGTTGCGGAAAATCATGATTAAGACGAACAAACGTCACGTGATTCCACTAACGGAACCTGCCTTGCATATACTGCAGCGGTGGCAGGAGAAACGTGCCGGATGCCGGTATGTATTCAACTTAGTAAAAGATGATCTGGATCTTGATGATGCGGAGGCTCTGTACAAGGCCCGCAACAATGCCACGAAATGCATCAATCAGTCGCTGGCGGTTGTCGGAGAACAGATAGGGCTTCCGTTTACCCTCTCAATGCATACCAGCCGGCATTCGTTTGCGGTCTTTGCCCTGAACAAGGGACTTTCCATGTCGGTTGTCAGCCGTTTGCTCGGTCATGGAAGTACGGATGTCACTGAAAAGGTATATGCCAAATTCCTGCCCGAAACGCTGTCGGCGGAAGTGGCACGTCTGAAAGAGGATTTTGCATCTCTCGAAATTGTCTGATGAATGTAGATGGCTATTGAAAACATTCATTAATTTTACACCTAAATTGATTTGAGATGACTATTACGCAGGTATTCCTATTGTTGGTGTGTGCATTTGTTCTGGTATTGTTACTTTCTATCCTATTCAAACGGTACCATAGAATAATCATGTGGTCTGCTGCAATAGTATTTTTTATAGGGACTCTGCTCCTTATAGGTCTTGGGATAATTGATCCGGTAAAGGACAACAACCATCCTGATCCTGTCGTAATAACAGGCATTTTCACCGCCCTTGTCTTATCGGGTGTATTTGCATACGGAGCGGAAAAGTTACGCATCAAACTTAGGGAAAAGAACCAGCAAACCGTTCAACCCATAGATAATCATTCTGAATGTCCGGATTCCCCCAAAGGGGTTGTATTGTCGGGAAGACTTGATACTTCACTTGCCCGTACAATCTTTGCGAAAGCAATAGAAGCCGGATATATTGAAGAGGTCGGGTCCCATTATAGCTGGAAAGGGACAAAGGCTCTTCTTGCCTATATGTGTGGTCGAATATATTGCGGCGATTATCCAGAATATTCCAAATACGAACAGAAGACTTTTTGGGAATTCGGCAACGGACTCTTTCCCGATGTCGAGCTTAACGCACTATTTGAACAGACCGGTATCGGACAGTCCCGGCAGAACAGGAGGGATATGCCCGTCCCTAACAATGCCGGAGAAATCGATAAGTTTTTTCAGAAGTGACAAAAAACGAAGAGTATTATCTTCGTTCTTGGCAAGTCTTAGCTTCTGGCTTGTTATGCATTTTGTTTTGCTTCATCTGGCAATCTTCGATTTTTTCAATTTCATTTTTCTCTTTTTTATTGTTGGTAATCAATTGGTTACACGCAAAGTTGTGACAGGATCATAACTTTCCATAACACCTGTCCTAACATTGGATAATTTATTGTAACTTATTAGTCCTCAGCTATTTCATACATTCGTGCCGTGATTCTGGTGCGATGTGCACAATCGTACCATATCGTATAACCAGGCTGAAGGTCTGAGTGTGCATCAGGGCAATCGGCCATAATTGTTTTAAGTATGGCTAAAGAAACGAATGTAGAGAAGCTATGCGACCGGGAATTGCTTGAAAAGATTCTCAGCATAGTGGAGAGACAAGAGAAACTGCCGCCTCCGACTCATGAAGGCGGACACCGTCTATATGACAACAAGTCTTTGATGGAGAAATTGAACATCAAAGAAAAGTATCTGAAAAAGTTGCGAGACAACGGCTATCTCGGCTACTCGCGTGAAGGTGATAAATACTGGTACACGCAGGAAGACGTAGACCGCTTTCTGCGTCGTTTCCATTATGAAGCTTTCGCTATTGGTGATGAACTTCCAAAGCAGGAAGGAGGTGGCTATGTTTGACACCGTTCATTTGACCAACATGCTTCGTTCTGAAGTGGAAGGCATTCCGGAAACAGGTCTTCCGTTAGATGCCTTCCCGGACAAGATACAGGAGATTATCCTCAATCTTGCCAGATACGAAAATTTCAATGTGGAATATACTGCGTCTATTGTTCTTTCTGCTGTTGCTACTGCAATAGGCAACTCTTGTCATATCCGTATAAAGGGCGAGTGGAAAACTTGCCCATCCCTTTATATGATGCTGGTCGGACGTCCCGGGCTCGGAAAGACTCCTCCCCTCGGTTTTATCTATAAGCCGATTAATGAGTATGATGACCGGCTGCATGAGAAATATAACGAGGAATATGACGAATATGAAAGAGCCATGTCAGCAGGCAAGCACGGAAGTGACGGGGAAGAACAACTGCTCAAGAAACCGAATTTTGTAACGACGGTCATTTATGATTCCACCCCGGAGGCGATGATGAATATTCATCAGCATAATCAGCGTGGGATAACATTGGTCGTCGATGAAATCCTGGCTTTGTTCAATTCCGTCAAAAGGTACAACAGCAAGAACAACCTCATTGAAGATCTGCTGACAGCTTATAGCGGACAGCCGTTAAAGATTATCCGCAAATCAGAATCACGTCCTGTTCTAATCAAGAATCCATGTATAAATGTCATCGGTTCAGTACAGACGAATATGCTGCAGGAAGTCTTCCGTGCAGAGTTCCTTGCCAACGGATTGCTTGACCGTTTTCTGTTTGTCTATCCTAAAAACAGGAAGATATCCGGATGGAGACGGGAAGAGCGGAATACAGCCCGTCCTGACATCATGAATCAATGGAGGACAATAATCAACAGAATCCTAAGTATCCCCTGTATCCTTGATGACAAGGGTACAACGGTCAATCCCCGTATCCTTACAATGTCTGACGATGCGGAAGAATACTTTTATGAATGGTACAATGGAATTATCGATGCTGTAAATGCCATTGAGGATGATGCGGATGTTGAAAGCCGCAAGATGAAACTCAACGGCCATGTAGCACGTCTTGCCCTGTTGTTTCAGGTAATGAAATGGGCTACTGATAGTGGAGATATGCAATATATTGAGCGGGACTCCGTAGAATCGGCAATCCGTATGATTGATTATTATGAGGAAACATACAGGAGGATTCAGGAAACCATTGTCATAAACAGTATCGGCGAAACTAAGGAAGCGTGGCTTTCTCTGTTGGAAGAACGGTTCACTTCCGGGGATGCTGTTATTGCCGGTAGAAAAGTTGATATGTCCCGACGTACCGTCTATTATGCGCTTGACCAATTATGCCGGCTTAAGCACCCTCTTATAGAAAAGCTTCAGCATGGAGTCTATCGCAAACTTATGACAGAAAATACTGATGCACCTTGCACTATTGCACTTTCATCTTGTCAAGATACCGTGCAATCATCTCAAAGTGCAAAAGTGCAGAGTGCAACCACACTAAAATCAGAGGGCCATGAGTGAATACAGATTCCATCTGCAGAAATACCGCCCTGGAAGCAAGACTACTTGTCCGAACTGTGGTAAAAGCCGGTGTTTTGTCAGGTATGTTGATGAACAAGGCAGCATTAGCTTTCCCGGTAATGTCGGCAAGTGTGATCATGAAAACAGTTGTGGCTACCACTATACACCTAAGGAATACTTCAAGGATAATCCTGATGTATTGGAAATGGATGAGGGACGCGGCAAGTCATTTCTTTCTGCCCCTTATAAGACGGCAGAAAAAATTCCGTCTTGTATTGTCCCTTCGTATATTCCTTCATCTTATGTGTTAAGGAGTCTGTCACATTATTCAATCAACCCCTTATATCAGTATTTCTGTCATGTATTTGGTGAAAATGAGGCAAGCAGATTGTTTGAAATGTATCGCATAGGGACATCTTCAAAATGGGGAGGCGCAACGGTTTTCTGGCAGACAGATATAAATGGGCAGGTAAGAACCGGTAAGGTAATGTGCTATAATGCCGAAACAGGCCATCGGGTTAAAGAGCCTCAGGCTTTTGTCAGCTGGGCACATTCCGAGTTGAAGTTGCAGGATTTCCATTTGAAGCAGTGCCTGTTTGGAGAACATCTTCTGAAAAATTCATCGTCTCCGGTAATGCTGGTGGAAAGTGAAAAGACCGCTGTTGTAATGAGCCATTTTATCCCCGATTATATATGGCTGGCAACAGGAGGAAAGAACGGTTGTTTCAATAGTGAAGCCATGCAGGTTCTCAGAGGCAGGGAAGTTACTCTCATCCCTGATTTAGGAGCAACCGAACAATGGAAAGAAAAGTCTGCTTTGTTGTCTGGAATATGCAAACGGGTTGTTGTGTCGAATGTTTTGGAATGTACATCCGATGAAGAGCAACGCAGCCAAGGATTGGACATTGCAGACATCTTCCTGTATTCACCATCAAAGAGACAGATACTCCATCAGATGATACAACGTAATCCAACATTGCAGTTGCTCATTGATGAACTGGATTTGGAACTTATTGAATAGTAAAGGAACTTGTTCCGAGGATTTATAGAAAGTCCTTAACACAATAAGGACTTTTTGCCTGGCGGCAATAAAATCCGGTCATTGTCCCGCAGAGCGGACTGGCACAAGAGCAAGCTCAGATATTAATCATTTATCAAAAGAATACCATATATGAATACAGATATTAAACAGGCCATGCATGTTGAAGCCGGGAAGTCATTCGGCACAGCAGAGGCGAATGAAAACGAAAGGCATTGGAATGACGACAAGATTGACAGAAAGAATCAGGATCCGACCAATCACTATGACAAGACCCGAATGAAACTGAATTTCGAGATTGGGCCCGATGGGAAAGTTCATCCGTTAGGCTATCAAGAGAAATCGCTTGAAGTACGTTTGCAGGAACGGTTGACTGGACTGGGCTGGAAACCCTTCAAGCCAGACAGCAAAATTCAACCAAACTGTTGTGCGAAATTTATCTTCGGAGGCAATCATGACCGTACACTTGAAATGGCATTTGGAACCCAAACCGTAAATCTGGATAATGGTGCAGACAACAGCCATCTCCAGCGATGTCCGGAAATCGAACAATGGTCAAAAGATGTCTATGACTGGTGCGCCAAACGGTACGGGCAGGAAAACATCATCGGCTTCCAGGTTCATCTTGATGAGAGCAGCCCGCATATCCATGCCTTGATCGTTCCTGTAGGCCAACGAGCCAAAAGCGGACGCGAATGCGTCATGTGGTCGGCTAAGTTTGGCAAGAGCCGTTATGAGTATGGCCATATTCTTCGGGAAATGCACACCTCACTATATGAAGAGGTAGGGAGCAAGTACGGGTTGGAACGTGGTGACAGTATTGAAGGCCGGAACGTCAATCATCTTAGTAAAAGCGATTATATCCGGAAACTGTCCAAAGATGCGAAACAGGCGGAGAAAGCAGTCAAGGGGCTGCAGACTATGATACGGAGGTTGGAAGCACAGATATTCAGGTCTCAATCCCAACTTGAAGAAATTGAGAAGTCTCTGGCTTCCGGCAAAATCGCTCTTCAGGAATATGAAATTCAAAAGACCATGATACAAAAACAGATTTCCGAATACCAGTCAAAGCTTGAAGACAAGGCAGGTAAGCTTCAAGAAAAGGAGCAGGAACTGGAGCAGATGACAAAGAATATAGACCGTGTCGGTAGAGTGGCGCAACCTTTCCGCAATCACAAGATAGATTTTGAGCCGCCACGGATTACTGGCAAACCTCCGATATTCGGTGTTGACAAATGGATTGAGGAACAGAACAGGTCTATCGCCAACCGATTCGTGAAGATTGTCCGTCAGATTGAAGAACTGTATCGGAAGGATGCCGAACAGCAAATACAAGCGGTGCAGAATAATGCGTTGCTGGACTATCGGGAGTTTAAATGGCTGCAACAGGAGTATGCACGACTGACGGATCTCAACGACAATCAGACTGAACAGATGCAGACATTTCTTGACCAGCTGGCTGAGCCTTCTGTGCGTGAACGAATCTTCACCATCGCAGATGCTTTGATTGGCGGACAGCCTGTCGCTGTTTCATCCGGCGGTGGCGGTGGTAACTCCGACTCAGACCTTCGCTGGGACGGAAGAAGGCCGGATGAGGAGGAAGAGGTGTATAGGAGGAGGTGTTTACTTTATGTCTCTCAAATGATAAAGCACATTAGAATTCGAAGTAGAAATAGATAATAAGCACTTATCGACACTGTCCAAATTTTTGTGTAAATGGGAACAGGGCTCAGTTTTTTTATCATCTCTGAATTCTGTTCCCATAAGCATAAATTGTGTCATAATCAAGTCTTGGTTATGGATGTCTTATCTTTGCTTTTTCTTAGTCCCTACTTCTTTCTTATCGAGAGCCTCACGGCTTAATCGTCGGCCCATGATTTTATGCCAAATGGAACGAGCTGTTTGAACTTCTTCCATACTAAGCCCCATACCTTCATGAAGGATTATTCTATCAGTATAATCAAGAATCTCGTCTGCGTTTTTTTTCTGACGTAACATTCTATCAATCTTTGTAAACAGAACCTCGTTCTCAATGCGATAAGGCATATATATACCACCTACTTCACTTGGCATCAGTTCCAAACATCCACCGCCAAAATTGCGACCAAGAATCTCTGCAAATGTAAATGATAAAGAGTTATAGTAACTTGCTACGAATGCTTTTTTGTTTACGCCCTCTTTGATAAATACTCTGTGCATAGTATCAGTCGTGTAGGCCTTAGCCTCATTCAAAACGAACTTCGGGTATTGGTTGTTGCGACGAAGGAAAAGGGCATCAGAAAGTTTAATGGATGGGATTATATACCATTCATCACGTATTCCTGTTTTGTATCCGTTGTTCACACCTTTCTTCTCACCGTTTTCAATATATGCCTTTACACCATCATTGCCGTTTTCTTTTACTCCAGAAGGAAATACAAGAAGATGAGCTTTCGCACCTGAGGCGACATTGGCCTGCCAATCTTTTTTCGTAAAACATAAGCTGTTCACCTGTACGCTTCTACCAACCATTGGTCTTGCATACTCTTTTAAATTGTAGAGAGTAACTATAGACTCCGGTACCGTGAAATAATCGTTAGCTCCTGTTGTAATTCCAACTTCAACATTTGCATAAGTAGAAATAGAAGGCATGTTATGTTTTACCTTCTCCAGTAGGTCGAGCTCTTTCTTTTCTAGAAAATAGTACGTCCACTTATCTGTATGGAAATCTATCTTCTTAGTAGGGAATTCTAGTCTGTGAGGATCAAGAGTAAGTAAGCTGTCTGTATTCTTTATCTCGATGTGTTCAATCAAATGTTCATTTGTGCCATTTTTCTCACACAATAGCAAGACAACTTCTTGCTGGATTTCCTCAAAAACAAGATTCTCAAAAGAAATGATATTTATTTTGTTAAAGTTCTTTGCAAGGTATTGTCGTAATTGCTGAGCATACTTGACCATAAGAAGTTCTGATGGGATAACAAATCCCATCTTACCTGTCTCAGTCAGCAACTGGCTACATCCTATTACAAATGTGACCCAAGCATTCGTTAATTTTGTCCGTTTTAACTTAGAACGTTTGAATATTTCATCTGCTAGTTTCTGTTGCTCTGGGTCATAATACTGATAACGAATGAACGGAGGATTTCCGACTACTAAATTGAAACGTTTATCTGTATCAAGGCAGAAACGATGAAAGTCGGCATTGATTACTTCTGAATCATGCAAGGCTATTGCTCGAGCTTTATCAGCTTCTTTTCTTTCATATTCAACTGCAGTAATACTATTATAGCGCATTTTGTTGTGCCAAATACACTCTAAAAATATCCCGTCACCACAACTAGGTTCAAGTATATTCAAATCGTTACTGTCATTAATCCCCCATTGCAGGATGAATTTGGCTATTGCAGGAGGAGTGTAATATGCGCCTCTTAACTTCTGGTCTGTTGCATTTTCAATCAGCTGCATAGAGTTCTTTTATCTTTGGAATTAATGATACTTCATCATGCGTCATGCCGTAAAGCTTGTTGATAACACTTTGCTGTTCTTGTTTAAGTAAATCAAATTGACGCTGTAATGGTATAAGGCTTCTTCGGTTCTTAGTTGCTTTACTTATCTTATCTCCTAGTTCAATGAGTCTTTTTTGGCGATTGACGATATCATCGTGTATATTTTTTTCATTTTGATTTGTAAAATCAATTTCACGAATTGGTATTTGCTTCAATACCTTTGTGCCACGAGCAATGTAACCACCTCGGAAGATTTCACCATAGAGAGAGGCAAGCCATTCGCCTTGTATTGACCCCAAGATAGCTTGTATATAGTAAATTGAATACTGACAATCCGAAGGAACGCTAACCAAACAATAACCAGCTGTACCGCCAGATGATACTAAGGTCCCATTGTTGTCTATAGCATATTTATCAGCCTGGGCTAATACACCTACTATCATTTTTTCTTTTACTTCACATGCTTCCAAACTTTGGTGCCTACCGTAACGGTGCCATTCATCCGCAGTAGTTGGCTTAGGTTGAATATCTCTGGATGTCTTATTCAGTTCAGGCTTTGCAACCATCAAAAATGCATAAAACAGAGGATAATGTCTTTGTATTGATGTAAGGGGTATCAATTGTAGATTCCCATCACTATCTTTTTTATATGGAAAGAATACACGAGCATTGGGCTTAAATGTACGATAAGTACTCATTGCATCTGCGCCCTGGGTTGTTTTAAAATATGGCTTTGTTACAGCTTTTTCTACTTCATATTCGTTACCATCAAAAGCTTTAAAAATGTAGGTTGTTCGTGTTTCTGATATTGGAACAAATACGTAAACTTTATTCGCACTTGTCTGAATGCCATTGAATATATAATCCTCACCAACGATAACACCGAGAGGTTTCGTATGTGTAGTTACCGCCTTTAATAAAGGCAAATGTTCGTCCGTACATAATACCCAAGTACCAGCATTGATTATGTTCGATGGGCGATAACAGAACTTATATGCGTTGATATTCCTGACTCTCCAACCAATGAAATCACTTACCTCTGAATATTTAAAATTTTCATGTTTCTTCTTTTCTAGCACGATAATACAGGTATAGGTTGATTTATCAGCAAATACTTGATGTGCGCCAAAAGAGATTATTGTTTTGAGATATGTATTATTGGCAATGAGGGTCCGAAGTTCCTTTGCTGCTCCGACCTTCATAAATTTACTCGGAACTATGTAGCCTAAATAACCATTAGGCTTCAAAAGATTCAAAGCTCGCTCTATGAAAAGGAAGTATTTATCATATTGCTTGTATGCAGTCTTATATCTATTCCCTTTTTCGTAAAGAGATTTTTCTTTAGGAGTAAATGCCTTAATATCCTCAGTTTTCATGTATGGAGGATTGCCAACAATTAAATCAAAGGTTCTGCTTTCAAAATCAAACGGATTAATTTCAAGTACATCTCCAGCTGAAACGTCGGCTGTACTTAAAAGGCTATTGCCATAGAAAATATTATTTGAAAGATCTGGTAATATCGGATGGAATGAAGATAAAGAGTTTACATCTTCATCTTCAAGTAATTTAAGTAACAATCCAAATTTACATGCTTCAACGGCATTAAAGTCTTTATCAACGCCATATATACAGTTAACCAATAGATTGCGTTTTATTTCGTATGGCAACTTATAAGTACCAATACTCGTCTGAATAAGTTTACTACAATCATTTTCAATATAATAATCCACTAATGAGTCATGCAGCATCTGGTATAACTCTAGTAAGAATGCACCTGATCCACATGCTATATCTGCACATTTTAAGTTATTGATCTCATTGTCTGTTTTACCATGGATGATTTCAACGGCAGTTTGGCGCAATATTTCTCGTACTACAAAGTTTGGTGTAGTAACAATATCGCGTTCCGCATTCTCTGGTTTCTTAACAATCTTAAGTTTCCCATCTACTACAGCTAGTTTCTCAGCAAGGAATATTTCATAAATGCGACCAAGAATGTCTGATGAAAGTACAGCAAATGAGTATGGGCTTTCTGGAAAATATAACTGACGAATTATAGTCCAGAACGAGGAACTGATATTTCCGATTACGTCTTCGGAAATAAGTTCTTCAAATAAGCCGGAATTATACTTATTATCTGCCTCCTTAAACTTTGCTATAAGTTCTTCATGACTACTATGATCTGCAATAGTAAGCAGACGTTGGTAGGTCTCAATATTTCTATCCTCACAAACACGAAGGAAGAGTATCTTGTTAATATAGCTCTGAACTATGTCTCCCAGATAATCAATCTCTATATCAGGAATATAAGAAAGAATTTGTTGACCAAGCATCAAACGCCATTGGTTTATCTGCTCCAGGAATAGTAAATCCACTGACTGATGTACTACATTCAATTCAATGTTATTCCATACTTCTTCAAAGTGTCCTGTATATACGGATTCTTTTCCTAATAATTGAAGGAGTTCCTCTACTACATTTTCATAGTCAGTATAATGATATGCTTTGATTCGAGCTTTGGTCAGAGTATCTCCATCCTCAACTTTGTATGATGTATCATAAATATACAAATATTCAAAATTTGATAACACAGAAATTCTAAGATTAGCCGTATATCCATAACGTCTAACCTGTTTGGCTGGATTATCATCAGTGCTTATGTCCACACAAGGCTTCTTTGCCTCTAAGAAAAACTTACGCTCCCCAAAAAGACGAAACGTATAATCTGGTTTTTTTGAATGAGTGGCAGCATTAGCTTTAAGAGATTCCTCCAAAAGCACTTCGCGCTCATTTGTACTCTTTCCTGACATATTACGAATATCCCAACCAAGAGCCTCAAACAGAGGGTCAAGAAATTCAGTCCTTACCTGAGTTTCGTTAAATCTAGAGGTCCTGTAGAAATCACGATTCGACTTGTATTTCTCTACAAGAATATGTATAGTATTTTTTATTTCTTGAATATTCATATTATTTTCCTTTAGGAAAGACCTCTCCGAATGTTCTGTTGTTGTTATCAATCCATGCAGTTGTTCCTTGCATTGCAGATGCTGTACAGAAACTAGCTGCGCCAGATGGAGAATGTTTCTTAGTTGTCACGTTTACATCTTGTAACAACGTGAGAAGTTCTCCGTCATTTTGACATGCTTTTTTGTTATTTCGAAAAACTTTGCGCATTACACCGACCTCATTAGGCATACTTTTCAGGTCTTTGGAAAGAATCTTACTACCAGCTTTTAAGTAGAACTCGTTTGTATCAGGATAATAGTGTAGCGTAGCGTGAACACCAATTTGATTCATATCCAAATGGAACTCATGATAATTTGTAGGCTCAATAATTTCTTTTGGCTTATCAAAGATCTCACAACCATAGAATCGGGTAAGGAACAAAATATCCTCAAAGAAAGCATTCATCTCGTTTTCCTTGTGAGGTGACAATGTTTCCTTCTCAACTTTTTTGGTATTATCAATCTCATAATTGTTAGCTTCGTTGGCGGCCCTTAACCCAAGATACTCCAAATATTTTACCTCACTTTTATAAATTTCGTTTGATTTAGAGATAAACACAAGAGCTGTATCCCAATATTCTTTCTTTTGCTTATGATCAATTACCCTATGAGTGAAATCATTTGTCTCACCAATATAGCCAATACGCTTTCCTGTATTAGGATGTGTGCCAAGGAGTATATAAAACGAGTGCTGTTTCACCCATTTATGCTTAGCACTAACTTCTACAACCTTATCTTTGGGTAACACGAAACAAGCGCATGATCGTTGAGTACCCATATCAATGATACGTGCACCATTTAATGTGTTATCAAGAAGTTCGGTATATACAGTAAGTGTCGCCATAATGTTACAAATTTACCTGTAAATTGCAGTGAAGTTACCCATAAATTATGTGCTTCTTCTTATAAAATACAGTTGCTATAGTTATTTTTCTATTATTGGTAGTTCCTCGAAACGAACAAGAGAGTCGAGAGGGGTATCAAGGATTTTAGATATCTGCATCAGCATTTCCAGTGTTGGTTGTGCTGCATTAGTACACCATTTACTTACGGTGGCAGGATCCTTGCCAACCCGTTCTGCTAGCCACTTGTTTGTTCTGCCTTTTTCTACCAGAACAACCTTGATGCGGTTGATTTTTCTGTCCATACTATAGCCACTTTAAATGTTTTAATCTACAAAGATAATATTTTCCCCTTGAAATCGTGCGGAATACGGATATTTATAAAATAACGCGTTAATTTTATTGCGTTTTTTTCAATCTTATAGAGATTGTTGCCGCTTACAAATCTGATAAATCTATATTCGATTTTGCCCCTTCCTTATCTCTAGATACATTATATGGAATAATATCTCTTGGCATCCAGAACATATAAGGACAAGATTCTCCTAAAATCTGATTTGATCAGGACTACTTGAAATGAGTTTTACATATTATCCATTTGCACAATTATTGTAGTATCTTAAATCTTTATTACATTATCATCTCCAAATAAACTTTTGGCTCCTTGAATTACAGTTAATGAAGCGGATGGATAATATACAGCAAGTCTATTCTTGGCACGCGTACAACATACATAGAATAATTTGCGAGTCCTCAATTTAATAGAATCTTTTTTATTTGAACTTGCATTAAATAATGATTCAAAGTCATATTTACGCCAATTTGTATTATTTAGGATCACCAAAACATCATTATACTCCAACCCCTTTGTTTTATGTTGTGTAGAAAAAGGTTGCTGCTGTTGAAGATAGCTATATAACCGTCTAAACTCGTTGTATTTTATCATAGATACACGCTTATAAACATATCGATTAGTAGCCATATATTCTTCTAACTTATCATCTATTTTGCAAATATTCATTTTATTAGCCATTGATATTACTTCACCAATTGTCATATCCTCAACTCCGGTCATTTTATCAATAGCGTCTTTTAACTCTTTTTTTTGTCTACTGCTTGTAATAAAACCAAAGCTTGTTCTTCTCATAAATTCACTATATTCTTGACTTTGATACAAGCGTATACAAGTCTCTATTTTTCTTAAATGAAGATTTAATGGAGACAGAGTGGTACCAGTAGTCGTTTTTTTCTCTTCAACCTCAGCTTTATCATCAATAAGATGGTCTTTATTAACATAACACTTGTTGAACTCTGCAAAATTTATAGATCGAGCAATGTTGTAAGCGTCGTTATGACATTCTATATACTTTTCCATTTCCGGGGTAGGTTTCCACTTTTTCCCAGAATGATTTGTATCTAACCAATCAAGAGCCTGACCAAAAGTAGCAGAAGAAAAGTCATAGTCTGCATCGTTTTCAGTTATCCATTTCTTTACTCTATCACGAAAGGCCAATATCTTGTCATTAGCGTGTATATCCATAAGAGATGCAAATCCTGCTTCGTCTGCTATTAAATTGTGGGTAAGACGCAATTCCTTGGTCTGTTGCGAATTACTAAAGTCCCACCCTTCATCGATAAGATTCTCTTTTAGTCGCTCTAAATTGTTTATTCCCTCATCTGAGTAATAAAACATCGTGCTTCCTTGTTTCACGTGCCCTTTTTCATCCATATTTGGAGCCTTGGGATCATTTGATGGTTGCTGTTCTAGCCCATCATTTCTTAACTTGTTTGCCAACTGAATAACTGATAGTGGGCATCTTCTATTTTGAGTCTTTTGTATTTCATAAACAATTCCAGTAGTGTTCGTCTCATTATAGAGATACTTGGATATATCGCCAATGCCATCATCATAAATTGCTTGCATTGAATCTCCAAAGAAACCGACTATACATTTTTTTTCAGATTTATTAATGTGTTCTAATAGAATAGATATTACCTCTGGATGAGTATCTTGATACTCATCGATAAAGATAAATGGATAACGAGATTTAACTACATCACACAAACGTTTATGATTCGCAAACATATAATTTGCAACCATCAACACTTCATCATGAGATATAATACCTTCTCTTATTTTTAAATATTCTTTATATTGAATTTCTGTGGGGTTCTCTCTATTATCAAAAAAATCATCAGCAACAAATTCTTCTGAATCTGGCAAATGCATTTTGCATTCAGGATCATTTAACAAGGCAATAACAGCTTGTTTCAATTCTGACTGATAATTTTTAATATTATCCCACAGAAAATCATGAATGGTTGATACATTAAGATCCCGATGGTTTACTCTTTGCTCAATCTCGTTGGCTGCTGCATTTGTATAGGTCATACAAGCAATACGAGAATGATATTTATTGAGAACTTCCTTAATAACTTGTACTAAAGTATAAGTTTTGCCACTTCCTGCACCGCCACTAAGTAGAAAATGGTGTCCGTCAGCTATGTGATTTAGAATTTGAACTACTTCCTGATCCATAACAACCCTTCTTTAATGTATTTAGGAATATTCCAACCACAGAAATCTTTACCTTCGTTTTTTTGGCTGTTGTAAATAATTTCGACAGCAAATGTTGCTTTGCTTTCTATTCCAGTTTCTGCTAATTCATAAGCATCGGATGTTTGAGCTGGATCCAAGAATTTACTCAGCTTATTTTTATCTAGCCCAACGATTGAATCCTTATTCTTGGAAAGGAATTTCTTGTTTATATGGAAGAAGCCGTCCTCAAAACTTCTTGCTTGGTAATCAGCCTCTTTAACCTGGTAATATACTTTAAAACTTCCATCAACATCTTGTTTCCATTGGCTATTATCGCTGTCCCACGAGAAAGTCTTATCAGAATCAGTCTTAACTACTAATTGTGCCACAACATCTGTATTAAAATACGTTCTCAGTGCATAATTCGTTGTATATAGAACTTTTTTTGCATCGTATCTACACTTGTTAATGTGGCTGGTTGTCTTTTCCCCACAATCTAAATCTGTAAATACAATTGCTTTTTTCAAGCCTATAAAGTTTATGAATTTTGCAAATATATGGGAATATGCGCCAACCTCAATAATCGAAATATTCTGTTGAGTAAGGGGAGTTTCTCCATCGGTACATAGTTCCTCTTGATCGATTTTCTTCATTAATACAGGCAAGAGTATTCTTTCGGTATCTCCCTCAATGAAAATTGCTTTATCTGCAAAAAACAATTCACTCTTACTTAACGTTAAATAATGCTTAAGAAAAGAATAATAGGCTTTCTTGTCATCATATTCTTTTTCTAAGTCTTTCATATTTTTTGAGATAACCGCATTTGCATTATGCAAACGACTCATATATTTAATGTCATTGAAATCACATTCTGATACAATATGAGATGAATGACTACTTATAATACTTTGTATGTTCCTTACAGCTGAATCTTTACCAATTAATGGGTGAGCAAGAAGTTGCTTTATATTTTTAATAAATATATACTGCATTTGTGGGTGTGTATGAGCTTCTGGCTCTTCAATTATTAGCAAATTAATATCGGCAAGTCTGCCGTTCTTCGTTTTTGCCATTTTATTGCGAATGATCTCAATCTGAAATATCATTGAGATTAAATTCATATAACCCAAACCATTTAAATTTTCCGGTAGATCTTTTCCATCATGTTGATATACTACGGTAGTATTTCCTTTTAAAAGTTCTCTTTTTTCAAGGGTTGATATTATATTTATTTTCGTTTCTTTAGGAGATATACCACCTAGTTCGCTCACTTTGTCAATCACACTTGAAAATAGTTCTTTATAACGTTCGGAAAATGTGGCATCTGCATCAACTAGAGTATTCTGAAATTCTTCGACCGGCCTACTATCATTATCTGCTGCAATATATTCGAATAATTTTGCGGCCTGACCAGATAATGTTTTATCCCGATCTATATTAGCGACATCTCTTCTGGCATCTATATAACCAAACGCAATCAAGTCTTCTTCTCTAAACTCGGGGCGTTTTTTAAGATCTATGTATTTTTTTTCATCTATATCACCTAGGCTGGTATCATAAGCAAATGATTTTTTAGACAGCTTAAAATACGTTTGAAGTTTTTCTGTAAGTATTTTATCTACAGCAAACACTTTTTCTGATTCTGTATTATATTCTTTTAAAGCGTATTGTTTCCTAAGTTCAAGATAAGAATCGTAATCAAGTAAGAAATCATATCCCAAAACTGCAGTATTGACATTTTCATCTAAATCCATTATGATTTTACCGAGGTTGGCTAAGTTGTCATTTTCGTCATAATGAATATATAGTCTTAATTTTATGCCGTCTTGCTTATATTCATTCTCAGTCCGTGTTTGTTCTGCGATAATATCATCAACTAAACTTTTGCGATAATCGAGATTTAAGTCATAATACTGAATCTTATTTTCGCCATTATTCAGCATTTTATCCAATAACTGTAACAGTGATGTTTTTCCAGTATTATTTTTACCTATTATCAAAGATAATTCCTTTTCAAGGTCAATAGAAAAATCCTTAAGCAACCTAAAATTGTGTACTTTGATTTTTTTTATATACATAGTTATAAGCTTTTAAATATACTATTCCAGTGTGTTATAAAGACATATCTTAACAAGTAGATATGCATATACAAAAATAATGGTTTTATCTAAGGTTTTGACTATATCTTGATGCCCAAATGAATGATTCTCTAATATTTGTATTAGTCATATGTATATGAGCATATAGGATGTACGTATATTATTTTCATTCCGAGGGCACAGTGAGTTTGTTCCTCCTCCCTTTCCTTCTATTGCCTCAGACCGTCTCAGACGGCGTGGTTTGTTTGCGCAAATTTCATTGATTATCACATAATATATTGATAATCAATATAGATAAATTTCTTCAACGAGGAAGAATATTAATGCGTTTTTAAGCGCGGAATAATTGTTAAATCCCTGTCAATCGATTGATTGACGGGGATTTATTTGTTTGGACGGTGGCGTTTCATCGCCTCAGGATGAATGGACGTCGCCGATAATTTATAGTTTTTCAGGGATTCTGTTGTCTAATATGATAGAAATCTGAAATCATGATGGAACAGAAGGAACAGGAATTCACCCGATTGGTAGAAAAGCACAAGACCGTTGTCTATACCGTCTGCTATATGTTTTCCGGAAGCAGAGAGGAGGCGGAAGACCTTTTTCAGGATGTGCTGGTCAGGCTCTGGAGAGGATATGACTCATTCCGCGGAGAGTCGGACGTCAGGACCTGGTTCTACCGCGTAAGTCTCAACACCTGCATCAACGGACAGAAGCGAAAGAAAAAGAGACGGGAAACGACCCGTGTCCCGTTAAGCATCGATGTCGATTTCTTCGGGGAGATAAGCGACAGGACACTCCAGGTCAGACGTCTGTATGCCCGGATAAACCGCCTCGGACTTGTTGACCGTGCACTGATTCTCTTGTGGCTCGAAGGGTTGTCTTATGAGGAAATCGGGGCTGTCATAGGCATTTCCGTAAAGAATGTCTCCTTCCAGCTCTACAGGATTAAGGAGGAACTCAAGAAAATGAACATCTAAATCCCAAAGGCTATGCAGAATGACAATTTATCCATGTATGATGAACTCCGGCAGATGAAGTCGGATTATGAACATCTCAAGGCCGGGGTGGACCGGCAGACGATAATCAACAGCCAACTCATGGAGGCGGTCTTCAGGAACAATGCCGGTGTGCTGGATTCAAACAGGAAAACCACCCTGGCGGGTGTGGGCGCAGCGGTGCTTGTCACGTTGGCGGCCTCTTATCTCAGGGGACTTGACATGTCTCTTGCCGGGATGATTGCCGGATTCTATGTACTTGTGCTCATTGGCTATGTGTGCATATACCGGAGGCTCGGGAAGATAGAAAACGGTACGGACAGCGTCCTCTCGACGGTCGTCCGATTAAGGAAATTCAAACGGGACTACATGGTCGTCAATATCGCTTCATGGGTTCTGGTGGCAGGCCTTATGTGCTTCATGCTCCCTGCAATCCACGACACGTTCCGCATTCCGGCGCGAGGCGTTGCCGCCGTAGCCGTCATGTGCGTCGCTCTTCTGGCAGGCGCCGGCATCCAGTATTTTGTTGACCGGCGGGTGCTTCGGGCCTGCGATGACATGATTGACCATCTGAAAGACCGGTCATGACCTGCCCCCCCCCTCGGTCCGGTGATAAATCGAGCCGGGGGGCGACGTCCGTCCCTTCGGGCTTCCCCGCATACGGCTGAGCCGGTATGCCCCCCCCTACGCTGTTCCCGAACGCTTCGGGCGGTGCGGTGTGTCGGCGTAAGATTTGTTGATTTCATGGGGAATCGTTGACAATCAATGTGTGCCGATTACCCCGGCGAGGGCGCATGCAGCCCGTTTTTGAGGGCAAATGCCTCAAGATAGGCCTGCTGCAAACCCACGAGAGCGACCTACGGGTCGCTCTTTTTGTGTCCTGGGGCTGCCGGTCTCCAGGTCTCCTTGCGGGGATTGGGACGCCGCCGCTTCGGAAGGCGGAGGACGCTGGCGGGGTGCGGACGGGACGGCCGCAGAAAATAAATTCGCCGTAAACGTTTCCGACCGTATAGTTTTTCCCGACATTTGTTGTCTAATCAGCAGGAAAAAAGAGATGGGCGGATGAACGCCGTGGGGGGAGTGGAAAAATATCCCCTGTCCGTATAGTTTTTCCCGGGGATTGGTTGTCTAACAGATGAAAAAATGAAATAGACGGATGAACACCAAAGAGGCACAATTCAAGAGTATCATTCAGCAGCACGAGCGCACCATCTACACGGTCTGTTACATGTTTTCGACCGATGCGTGCGAAGTGGACGACCTGTATCAGGAGATTCTGATTCGACTCTGGCGGGGCTTCGAAACGTTCGAAGGGAGGAGCGACATCAGAACCTGGATTTACCGGGTCAGCCTGAACTACTGCATCAACTTCAGCCGCCGGAGGAGCCGGGAGCGCAGGCGGATGGACCGCGGCATCGGTCCGGACCCGGACGGCAGCCTTGAGCGGCACTTGCAGGTAAAACAACTCTATAATCGAATCAACCGGCTGGGACTGGTGGACCGAAGCGTCGTCCTGTTGTGGCTTGAAGGCCTGAGCTACGACGAGATTGGGGCTATCCTGGGCATTTCGGTCAAGAATGTCTCATTCAAGTTGGTTCGTATCAAGGAGCAACTCAAAAAGATGTCTGACAATTAAAAACAAGAATCGTATGGAAAAGAGCATGGAACGAGAGCTGCAGATGCTGCGGGCGGATTACAACGAGCTCAAGGGGGAGCTGAAAGCGCAGCAGGTGGTCAACGAGCGTTTCTTCAGGATGGTGAGGCGGCGTCCGGCGCTGGCCGTCACGAAGGAGATTCGGAACCGGATGATGCTCGACATCGTGACCGTTCCGATGGTTATTCTGATTTGCCGGTTCGGCGACTGGCCGATGTTGTTCGGCGGGCTGGTTTCGCTGTGGGCCGTGGCCGATTTGTGCGCCACGGTGTGGATGAACCGCAAGCTGGGGATGGACAATCTGCTCAGCGGCGATGTGCGGTCGGTTACGGAGAAGATTTCGGGCTACCGCCGGTTCTACCGGGGAATGTTGCTGGTGTGCATTGTCCCTCTGGTCGCGATGCTTGCCTACATCTTCATGCGGCTCTATGCCCTGGCGGAGAGTCCCGATGCGGTGCAGCTTATCGTCATGTCGGGCGTTGTCTTCACCTCGCTGGCCTGTGCCGTGGCCGTGTCGCAGTACAGACGGCATGAGCGAAACTGCCGGGAATTGATGGCGCAGTTCGAGGAGCGCTGACCTCCTCGCAAAATATTCATGGACGGTTGCGGGCATCGGCAGACGGTGCCTGCAACTGCCGTTTCGGGCCGGGATAACTTCCGTCGGCGGCCGGCAGGCCCATCCGCAGGTGAGGCCGTGCAGGCCGCTCGTAGGGTGGAACGACCGAACGGTCCGACAGCATACATCGGAGTCTGGATGCTCTGTTTGGTCGTTTCTTGTGGATTTTTTTGCTCTTTTCCCGGATATATATATCGTATATTTATATGTTCCGTTTGGGATAGGAATAAGATAGAGTGGTATACCGGAAGCGTAAGTTTATTCTCGGTCGTGTGGGTTATAAGAACGGAGCATGGACGTACGCGTCTTTTTTTTCGTATGTATGTGTGATGGGGGGTGGACGGTTCTGAGGCCGGCCTGCTCCCGTTGTCCGAAATAAGCCTTCAGCACCGCGCCTCCTTCATGTAATAACCCGTTCCGAGGTGCGGGGACGCAAGTCAATATTCATACTTTATGAAAAGAGTTATTCTTTTGATGGCGGTTGCTGTCGCTCTGAGCGCATGCTCGAATCGTGTTTACAAGTCGTCTACCGCCCGCGTGGCCGAGATTCCCTCCAAACTGGAGTCGATGGTGAACGTCTCGGACCTGGAGGTTTCCGAGGTGAAGGTTTCGGGCGTATGCACCGGCAAGGGCGGCAAGTACCTGTCGAAGAAGGTCAAGGAGCAGAATGCCGTTGCCGAAGCCTTGAAGAAGTCGGGTGCCGACATCCTTGTTGAACCGCAGTTCACCTACACCTACGACAAGAAAGGCCGTCTGACGGCAGTCGAGGTATCGGGATACCCGGCCCGTTACCGCAACTTCCGCTCGGTTACCAAGGAGGATGCCGAGGTCATCAATGCCCTGCGCAATCCTTCGACCAATCAGCAGGTTCTGATGCTCCCGGTCGTACAGAAATAACGGACGTTGCCGAACTTGACGTCGCTCCCGTTCGGGTCGAGGTCGATACGACCTGGACGAACCACCTCTTCAAGGGCTCGACGCCCGTGAAGGCGCAGCGGGAGGAGCTGGTTGCCCGGATTCTCGATGATGCCTCGGCCGACGTACTGGTCGAGCCCGAAATCCGTCACGAATCGAATCAGCACTGGTTCTGCACGGAGCATCGTCTTTCGGTGAGCGGATTCCCCGCACGCTACGCTCGCTTCCGTTCGGCTACGCTCGAGGACATCCGGACCATCAATGCCGTGCGTTGTCCCGATACCGTGCGGACGACGCTCGTGCTGGCGGAGTCGCTTCGGCCGGAGCCCCGCAGGGGCGCTTCGTTCGGCAAGGCCGTGCCGGTTACCCAGCCGAAGCCTGTCAGGACGAAAGGCGGCAAGTTCCGCGAGCGCCGTTCGGGTTATCGAGGTATGATTGAGGGCAGCTACATCAACCTTGCGACCTCGTCCGACTACCGGGGCGACGGATTCGCCTTCGCGACCATCCATGGCCGGCAGTTCGGAAAGCATTTCTATGCGGGTCTGGGTCTCGGCGTTTTCAAGGTTAACCGAGAACAGCTGAACAGCAGCTACTATTACACCTCGTCCGCGGTGATGGTGCCGTTCTTCCTCGACGCGAAGGCCTACCTGCTCAAGGGGCGCTTCTCGCCCTACATCGAGGTGCGCGGCGGATACGATTTGGGCGATACCGAATCCTACTACCTGAGCGAGGGCGTCGGCGTGAGCTACGGCCGCTTCGAATTGGGTGTCAATCTCTTCCAATTCGATTGGTTCAGCGGCCTGCAGGCACGCCTGGCCATTCTCTTCTGAGGCGCTGTGTCGCCTCATGGTACAAGTCGTCGGGTCCAGCGGGACCCGACGACGTTTTTTGTGCTTTGCAGAGTTGTTTTCAGGGGGCAAAAGATGTAAATTTGCAGGCATTTTACTGCGTTTATGGATTTTTTCAGCGACCTGTTCCAATACGGCTATCTCTCGAATGCCTTCATCGCCTGCATCCTTTCGGGCATCACCTGCGGCATCGTCGGCACCTATGTCGTCTGCCGGCGGATGGTCTTTCTGGCGGGAGGCATCACCCATTCGTCGTTCGGCGGACTGGGCATCGCCTTCTATCTGGGGGCCAATCCGATTCTCGGGGCGATGCTCTTCGCCGTCCTCTCGGCGCTGGGCATCGAGTGGGCCTCGACGCGGGGACGCATCCGTGAGGATTCGGCCATCGGCATCATCTGGTCGGTGGGCATGGCCGTCGGTGCGCTCTTCATGTCGCTGCGGCCGGGTTATACCTCGGGCGACCTGTCGGCATATCTTTTCGGCAGCATCGTGACGGTGACCGACGGCGACGTCGGGGCGCTTGCCGTGCTGACAGCTCTGCTGGTTGCGGGGGCGCTGTTGTGGCTGCGTCCGGTCATGTATGTCGCCTTCGACCGCGAATTCGCCCGCAGCCGCGGCATCCATACGCGTGTGATTTCCTATCTGCTGGCGGCGCTCATCGCCGTGACCATCGTCCTCTCGATTCGCATCATGGGCATCGTGCTGCTCATCTCGCTGCTGACCATTCCCGTGGTGATTGCCAACAGCTTCTCGAAGTCGTTCCGGCGGATTGCCCTCGTGGCTCCCGTCGTGGCCGTGGCGGGCAACGTCGGAGGCCTGGTGCTCAGCTATGGCCTTGAGGTGCCTCCCGGCGCCGCCATCATCTTCATCCTGACGCTGCTGCTCGTTGTCGCACGGCTGCGGGCGTGGTGGCTCCATGCGTCGCGCCGCACCGGTCGCTGAGCCTCGCCTTCGGGCACTGCGGCATTCGGCGCCCGAAGGCGGCGGATAGTCTGCCGAGAACTCCGTTAATTCGTTTTTTTGTTATATCTTTGTGCCTGCCGTAGTCCGGCGCCAACAAACGACCGTGGAAGCGTAGCATGAAAACCATCTACAAACTCATCCTGAAGTCCTACCTCGGACCGATGATTATGACGTTCTTCATCGTGATGTTCGTCCTGATGATGAACTTCGTGTGGCGCTATATCGACGAGTTGGTGGGCAAGGGTCTCAGCGCCGGCATCATCATCGAGCTGATGTCCTATGCCATGGCCAACATGATTCCTCTGGGTCTGCCGCTGGCCACGCTGCTGGCCGCCATCATGACGATGGGCAATCTGGGCGAGAACTACGAGCTGCTGGCCATGAAGTCGGCCGGCATGTCGCTGCCGCGCATCATGCGGCCGCTGCTGGTGGTGGTGGGCATCATTGCCGTGGGCAGCTTCTTCGTGAGCAACAACCTGGTGCCCTACGCCAACAAGAAGATGTACAGCGTCCTCTACGACATCCGCCAGCAGAAGCAGACCATCGAATTCCAGGACGGACTCTTCTTCAACGGCATCGACAACATGTCGATTCGCGTCGGGCGTCAGGACCCCGAGACGCACCTGCTGCGCGATGTGCTGATATACGACAACCGCCAGGTGAACGGCAACATGAACACCATCGTGGCCGATTCGGGCTACATCCGCCTGTCGGACGACAAGAAGTTCCTGCTCGTGACGCTCTTCCACGGCGAAACCTACGAACAGACGCGTAACAGCCAGTGGTACACCAAGAGCACGCTGCGCCACCATACGTTCGACATGCAGGACCAGAAGATTTCGATGGACGGCTTTGCCATGGAGCGCAGCAACTCGGACCAGTTCTCGAACAGCCAGACCAAGAACATCAACGAACTGCAGCACGATATCGATTCGCTGGAGGTGGAGGTCAATTCGGTGACCAGCCGCTCGTACGAGCCGCTGCTCAAGGAGCAGATTTTCGTCAAGGACAATTCGGTGCTGCCGCAGCCCGACAGCCTGCGGGTCGACAAGAGCGGCTACGCCAACATGTATGTAATCGATTCGCTCGGGTCGATGCCCGTGCGCGACAAGGAGCGTGTATGGAGTCAGGCGCGTACGCTGGCCAAGAACTCGCGCAACATGTTCTCGTTCGACGAGTCGATGTCGAAGGATGCGCTCAACCTGCTGTACCGCAGCAAGGTGGAGTGGCACCGCAAGACGTCGCTTCCCGTGTCGATTGTCATCTTCTTCCTCATCGGTGCACCGCTGGGGGCCATCATCCGCAAGGGCGGCCTGGGTATGCCGATTGTCATCTCGGTCATCTTCTTCGTCATCTACTACATCATCAGCATCACGGGTGAGAAACTGGCCAAGGAGGGCAGTTGGGAGGCTGTCTACGGCATGTGGCTGTCGACCTTCATCCTGACGCCCATTGCCGTCTACCTGACCTACAAGGCGACGAACGACTCGTCGCTGCTCGATACCGACTGGTATGCCGGTCGCATCAAGGTGCTCAAGGAGAAGCTGCACCTGAATCTGAAATTCAAGTTGAAACGCAAAAAATCTAAAAACCAACCAAATGGCAACGGAGAGCATATTGAATAGCGTCGAGGAGGTCATCGAGGACTTCCGACAGGGCAAAGTGGTAATCGTCGTCGACGACGAGGACCGCGAAAACGAAGGCGATTTCATCGTCGCGGCGGAGAAAATCACGCCCGAAATTGTCAACTTCATGCTCAAGCAGGGACGCGGCGTATTGTGCGCACCGCTGTCGGAGGAGCGCTGTGCCGAGCTTGAGCTCAACATGATGGAGCCCAACAACACCTCGCTGCTGGGTACCCCCTTCACGGTGACGGTCGACCTGCTGGGCGAAGGATGCACCACCGGAGTCTCCATCCACGACCGTGCGGCGACCATCCGTGCGCTGGCCGACCCGAAAACCCGTCCGGCCGACCTGGGCCGTCCGGGTCACATCAACCCGCTGCGTGCCCGTCAGAAGGGCGTGCTGCGCCGTCCGGGCCACACCGAGGCGGCCGTCGACCTGGCCCGTCTGGCCGGTCTGCAGCCTGCCGGCGCGCTGATTGAAATCATGAACGAGGACGGGACGATGGCCCGTCTGCCGCAGTTGCTCGAGGTGGCGAAGAAGTATGACCTGAAAATCATCTCCATCGCTTCGCTCATCGCCTACCGCCTGCGCGAGGAGTCGATTGTCGAGAAGGGCGAGACGGTACCCCTGCCCACGGCGTGGGGCGACTTCATGATTACGCCCTTCAAGCAGAAGAGCAACGGGCTGGAACACGTGGCCCTCACCAAGGGAACGTGGAGTCCCGACGAGCCGGTGCTCGTGCGCGTCCACAGCTCGTGTGCGACGGGCGACATCTTCGGTTCGTGCCGCTGCGACTGCGGCGAGCAGCTTCACGAGGCGATGCGCATGATTGACGAGCAGGGCAAGGGTGCCATCGTCTACCTCCAGCAGGAGGGCCGCGGCATCGGCCTGTGCAACAAAATCAAGGCCTACAAGCTCCAGGACGAGGGGCTCGATACGGTCGATGCCAATGTCAAACTGGGCTTCAAGGCCGACGAGCGCGACTACGGCGTCGGGGCGAGCATCATCCGCGAGCTGGGCATCCAGCACATGCGGCTGATGACCAACAACCCGCAGAAGCGGGCCGGTCTCGAAGGCTACGGCATCACCATCGACGAGATTGTCCCCATCGTCATCGCTCCCAACGCCTACAACCTGCGCTACCTGAAGACCAAGGAGGAGCGCATGCACCACACGCTGGGGCTCAAGGAGCAGCAGTAATCAGGTCGTCTCTACATGACCCCGCGGCAAGGCTGCGGGGTCTCTTTTCCCCATATCCCGGGAGTTCCCTTCGCCGGTGCGGCTGTGTCCGTGCGGCGGTGGCTGCCCGGTCCTAAATCGAGCATCATGGACGCCAAGAATCTTCGCATCGTATTCATGGGTACGCCCGAATTCGCCGTACCCTCGCTCCGGGCATTGGTCGACGGTGGCTACAATGTCGTGGCCGTCGTGACGACGCCCGACAAACCTGCCGGCCGCGGACAGAAGGTCCACCAGAGCGACGTCAAGGTCGCCGCCCTCGAGCTGGGGCTTCCCGTGCTGCAGCCCGAAAAGCTGCGCGCCCCCGAATTCGTCGAGGCGATGCGCGCTCTGCAGCCCGACCTCGGAATTGTCATCGCCTTCCGCATGCTCCCCGAGGTCATCTGGTCGATGCCCCGCCTGGGGACATTCAACCTCCACGCCTCGCTGCTGCCCCAGTACCGGGGTGCCGCTCCCATCAACTGGGCCATCATCAACGGCGAGCGCGAGACCGGCGTGACGACCTTCCTGCTCAACCACGAAATCGACAAGGGAGCCATTCTGGCTCAGGCCAGCATGCCGATTCTCGATGACGACAACGTCGGCACGATGTACGACAAACTGATGCACCGAGGCACGTCGCTGGTGCTCGACACGGTCGAGCGCCTCGCCGCGGGCGATGTTACTCCCGTTGAGCAGCCTGCCTGCGATGACGGGGCACTGCGCCCGGCGCCGAAAATCTTCAAGGAGGATTGCCGCATCGACTGGAACCGTCCGGGCCGGCGGATTGTCGACTTCGTGCGGGGCCTTTCGCCCTATCCGGCCGCATTGAGCGATGTGGTGCGTGCGGGGGAGAGCGAACCCTCGTCGAGTGTCAAGCTCTTCGCCGTGCACTTCGAGTCAGGCCGGCACGACGAGATGCCGGGCAGCCTCTTCAGCGATGGCCGCACCCTCCGTGTGGCCTGTGCCGACGGCTGGATTTATGCCGACGAACTGCAGATGGCCGGCAAGAAGCGGCTGCCGGTTCGTGAACTGCTCCTCGGCTGGCGCGATGTCAACGACTGCTCGTTCTGGTAGCAGGAGCACCCGGTCAGGCATGGCGCAGCGGTGATTCAGGCGGAGAATTTGCAAAGTTCTCCGCTTTTTCGTATCTTTCAACGAACCAAACCTCCAAAGCCATGATGAAAAAAGTGCTGCTTCCGCTTCTGTTTGTGCTGGCGCCCTTCGTGCTTTCGGCTCAGCAAAACTCCTCCGATGTTCCGTTCAACGGCCTTGTGAAGGACCTTTCGGGCAAGGGTGTCAAGGTCCGCGTCTTTGTCAAGAACAGCGACAAACGCACGGTGGCCGACCGCGATGGCCGCTTCGGATTGACGAACCTCAAACCCAACGATACGCTCCTGTTGCAGTACCGCCGCGAGAAGGTGGAGATTCCGCTCGACGGACGGCGCAGCATCAAGGTGCTGTGGGGCGGGACCGAACCTTCTTACGACGAGGATGCGGAGCTGGTGGACCTCGGGTTCGGCTATGTCAAGCGGCGCGAATATGCCGGCAGTTCGTCGGGCATCACCGGTGAGATGATGCTCCAGAAGGGATTCACCGACCTGCAGACGGCATTGCTGACGCTCATCCCGGGACTGCAGCTCATCAATGGCGAGCTGGTCATCCGCGGTCAGAGTTCGGTCAACTCCTCCTCGGCTGCGTTGATTGTCTGCGACGGCATGCCCGTGTCGAGCCTCAGCAGCATCAGCATCTATGAGGTCAAGTCGGTCGAGGTGCAGCGCGGCAACAATATGTACGGTGTGCGCGGCGGCAACGGCGTGATTCTGATTCGTACGCGCGACAAGTAGGGTAGTGCGCACTTCCGCTCTCCCCGTCCCGTTCCTTCCTGCGGAGCATGTTCTGGCCCGGGCCGTTGTGGCCCGGGTTTGTTTTTGTGACAGTCCGGCCATTAGCCTGCACGGTTGTCCGGAGTTGGCCCGTTTACCCGTTAGTCAGTCTTTCTATCCGTC
>OHSG01000099.1_pt1 | contig 36564 bp, 36 predicted proteins | sample 1578601 | NCBI WGS metagenome assembly OHSG01 (sample SAMEA3879534, study PRJEB24766) | human gut metagenome | biome: human-associated habitat; feature: feces | place: USA | collected 1985/1987
GCTAAAGCCCACAGCACAGTGCAGGTGTTTCATTGCTTTCCCTCCATAATGTCCTTCACCAACTGCGCCCAGCGCTCTGGATAACAGGCCAGCAGCTCCTCGTGCTGCAAGTCCTGCTCGTGGATTACCGGGCGGGCAAAATGCTGTTCATAGCGCGCACGGTATTTTTCACCCATTTTGAGGGCGTAGAAAATATGAATCTCTGTTCCCGGAACGTCGATCTTGTCTGGCAGCGGGGTGACGAGATCGGAATAGAACTGATTCTTGCAGCTCTGCATGGTCACATAGAGCCGTGCGCCGCCGAGCATTTCCATGAACGCCTGCACATAGCCGCCCATTTCCGACTTTCGCTTCTCAAGGCGTTTTTGGAGGAGGTGGCTCTTAATCTTCCCGTCCCGGATCACCGGATAGAGCAGCGGCAGCAGCAAATTCGTTTGCAGCTTTGCTGCAAGCGGGGATGTCTGATCAAGATCGGAGCTGCCCAATATCCCGTAGTCCATATGGATATTTCTGCGCGCCGCCAGCAGCCCTACAAACGAGCCGCCCAGCGAGCAGCCGTAGGCCGCCCGGATGTGACCACCGCAGTGGTTCTTGAGGTAGGCTTCGATCTTTTTGGTTTCCTCCAGCATGGTGGGAAATTCGGTCTGTTCAGTCTCATCAAAGCCATCGTAGCTGACGCACAGCACCCGGAAGCTGTCAGCCAGAAGCGGGATCACGGCACCGAAATTGCTTTTCCAATGGCAACAGGTGCCCGGCAGCAGCAACAGCACCGGGGCATCCTCTGCACCAAATGTGTAGATTTTCATCGTGATACGTTCCTTCTGTTTTTTCTGCCGGCAAATGGAAGAGACGTGCTTCTTCGTGCAGAGCAGAGTTATAAGTTAGATAAAACTAACTTATAACCTCGTAAAAAACCGCTACTCAGCGGTCCTTCTGCCAAAATAATACGCCCTGCCGTCTCCTCTGTCAAGAAGTTTAGGCATTTTCGGAGATTCCGAAAGAGATTTCGCTTTCGGGAACCCCCAACCGTCACCCCAGTGCCACATCCAGCACCATCATCACGCTGAAGCCCACCGCAAAAAATACCGTGCCAACGTTGGAGTGCTGTCCCTGCGACATTTCCGGGATCAGTTCCTCCACCACCACATACAGCATGGCTCCGGCGGCAAAGCTGAGCAGATAGGGCAACGCGGGCACCACGATGCCTGCCGCCAGAATCGTCAACACTGCCCCGATGGGCTCTACGATGCCGGACAGTACGCCGCCCCAGAACGCCCGGCCTTTTTTCATTCCTTCCGCCCGCAGGGGCATGGAGATGATGGCACCCTCCGGGAAGTTCTGGATAGCAATGCCAAGGGAAAGTGCCAGCGCCCCGGCGGCGGTGATCTGAGCCGTTCCGGCAAGGTATCCGGCATAGACTACGCCCACTGCCATACCCTCCGGGATGTTGTGCAGCGTTACCGCCAGAACCATCATGGTGGTGCGCTGGAGCTGGCTTTTTGGCCCTTCGGCCTGCAAACTGTTCTGGTGCAGATGCGGGATGAGATGGTCCAGCAGCAGCAAAAACAGGATACCCAGCCAGAAACCCACCGCCGCCGGGAAAAATGCCAGCCTGCCCAGATCTGCGGCCTGCTCCATAGCCGGGATCAGCAAGCTCCATACCGATGCCGCCACCATCACTCCGGCTGCAAAGCCGGTGAGGGCACGCTGGATGCCATCGCTCAAAGACTTTTTCAAAAAGAACACACAGCCCGCCCCAAGACTTGTGCCCAGAAAGGGGATCAAAATCCCCCAGAATGCGTCTTGTATCATGTAGTACCTCCTTGTGGTTAAATGCAACTAACTGCACAAGCAGTATACTGCGCTCCGGCAAAAAGGTCAAGGGCTTTGCGGTATAGAGGATGCAGATCGTTTCCTGCACCGAAAAATTTACCTCTGCAAACTTGCCGGTTTCTACTTGACAACGCCCGGTGGGAGTGCTATTTTTATTTCGCGAATTTGTTTTGCCTAACCATCTGAGGGGTTTTTCCCCTGCATTTTTTTGCATCAATTGTTAGGTAAAGCTAACTGTTTTTTCAAAACTGAGATAGAGGTGTGTTACCATGAGATTGAAAAAAGTATTTGCAGGTGCACTTGCGGCCGCTATGCTGGTATGCGCTGTGGCAGTCCCGGCCTTCGCTGCGGAAGAGGTGGAACAGGAAAACGGCCTGACCTCCAGCTATGTCCAGATGAACATTCCCTACGCCGACTTCTACAAGGCTGCCGGTGTGGACAACGCATCTGAGATCGACGCTGTGACCAGCGCCACCAAGAACAAGACCCGTGCGGGCAACCTTGCCGGCGGTTCCTACCACGTCAACGCAGATGGCACCGACATCACCGGCGTTTCCTTCCCGGTCAAGGTGCTGACCCCGTGGGCGCTGAAGAACGCAAAGCAGGTCACCGATGCCGACAGCTACGACATTACCGTTACCCTGAAGGGCAAGGAATCCACCACCACCTACACCGGCGCAGATGCCTTGTTTGAGAACGAGAGCTACGCTTACTACAAGCTCAGTGAGACCCCTGCCTACTACATCACCGCATGGTATAACCTGCTGAGCGGCAAGTGGGAGTTTGGCAAGGTCCACGCCACCGAGACCACCGTAGAGGGCACCACTGTGGAGCTGAATACCAACGGTCACCACACCACCTACGAGATGAAAATCTCCGGTTTTGATCTGGACTACAAGGCCAACAAGGTCTACGGCGTAGTTCTGACCACCGCCGATGGCAGTGAGTACGGCCTGCATCATGTGACCAACATCTGGCATGGTACCAAGCTGGGCTTCAATGCCGATGATCCTTACTTTGCATCCATCATCGGCAAGACGATTACTCAGATCACCTTCTACGCCGCCGACGGCGTGTATGTCCTGCCGGTCAATGTGGCGCTGTGAATACACGGGAAACTGCCTAATTTATTGTAAAATATAACACAAAAGGGCAAGGTCTCCTGCACGCAGGCGGCTTTGCCCTTTTTTATTGCAGATGGAGCCCAATCGCAGGGTCAACAGTTTTTACGTCTGCAATACGGAATCAATATTGCCGGCATTACTCTGCAAATCACAAAAGGATCCATCCAACAGCGTTTTGGCGATGCTGGCAGGCTCCACGCCCAATGCATGGGCTGCCTCTGCCACGGTTGCCGAGGACTCGTTCAGCACAATGACATGGCCTCCCAGACCTTTTTCTTCCAGGTCTGCTTTTTCAAAGGACATTTTCCCACTTCTCCGCTCTTATTCGGTAATAGCCCAGACCCGTGCGGGCAGACCAGTTGCACCTTCAATGCGGGGATAAGAAACGATGACCACCGCACCGGCAGGCTGAACTTTATCCAGATTTGCAAGCACCTCCACCTGCAGCTTGTCGTTGTCCAGAACATAGCGCTCGCAGGCAAGATCACCCTTTTCCTCCGCCACCGCAGAGGAATCGGTATCCAGCGTTTCGTGGCCGTTGGCGGCGGCGTTGCGCACCTTGTAGATATACTCCAATGCTTCCAGTGACCAGCCGGGGGCATTTTCTTTACCCTCTGCGTCGATGCCGGACAGCGCATCCATATCCGGCCACTTCTTGTACCAGTCGCTGCGCAGAGCCACCAGCGCACCATCCGGGATAGGGCCGTACTTTGCTTCATAGGCCTTGATGTCCTCCACCGTCACAGCGTAGCGGGGGTCTTTCTTGGCCTGCTCAGAGATATCAATGACCACCAGCGGGAAAATCAGGTCATTCACATCGTACTTTTCGGACAGCGCTTTGCCCTTGATGAAGTGACCCGGGAAGTCGATATGGGTACCGAACTGTCCGGGGAATTTGAAGGTCTGGATCAGGCATTCCAGTTCCGGCTTGCCCCAGTCCCACACGGTCTTTGCCAGTTCCACAGAGCCTTCCGGGATACCGGACCAGTAGGGGCTTTCGTTGTTCAGCGAGTGAGAAAGTTCCACCCAGCGATATTTTTTAGCATCCTTCAGTGCGTTCCACAGTTTATAATCAGCCATTGTCGGTTCTCCTTTTATTGTGACGATGTATGTTCGGGCATTTCTCCCAGACAACGGCATCTTCCTGTTTTTTTCTCAGTCTGTCTACCGGAAATTTGTCTGGGAGCAGCGCATTCGCCTAGGCAGCCTGTGCCGGGCATCTGCTGTATTTTTCATCTGCCTGTGCTCCCTTCCTTGTGTTGGGGATAGTATAAACCCATTTTCGCACCATGTCAATAGGTTTATTCTTTCAAAGACAAATCTGCCTTCTCGTCAGCCGGATGCCCACTGCCGGAGCCCCCTTAATTTCATACGTCCTGCTTCTTTTCCAGTGCTTCAAAGTGATACCGGGGCTTGCCTTTGCTCTTTCTGCCGTACTCGATGGCTTCTTTCGGGCAATAGCAGATGCACGCCATGCAGTGGGTGCAGTTTTTGCCCCAGACCGGTTTGCCGTTTTCCAGACGGATGTTGTTCAGCGGACACAGCTCCACGCACTTACCGCAGCCAATGCAGGCATCCGTTGCCCGAAAGGCGTCCGCTTTCACAAAGAAGCGATAGAACACCGGGTTCACCGGGCCGCTCATAAAGCGGTCGTAGATGTTCTCTCTCGGTGGAGGAAATTCCTGCCCGGCTCTGAGCCGGGTCAGCACCTTCTGAAGCCCGGGCTCTGCCTGTTCCACGATGCTCCGTGCCTGCTCCTTCTGGGGTGCATTAAACATGGCAATGTAGTTTTCCGGCATGATGATCTGGGCTGTGCCCATGTACTGCAGCCGCTTTTGCGCCGCAAGCTGCCGGTTATAGCCTGCCGCATTGCCAATTTCGCTGCCGCAGTCCATCACAAACCAGATGCGCTCTGCCCCGGTCAGCGCGGTCTTGCCCAGCCACTCGGACACCACCCGGGGGATGCGCCATGCGTAGGTAGGCGTTACCAGCACCACGTCACGCCCGGTCTGCACCGGGGCGGTATTCCCCGCCTTGATGCAGGCGTTCAGGTCGTAAAGCGGCATCTCCAACCCTTCGGCAATGCGCCGCGCCAGATACCGGCTGTTGCCGGTTCCCGTAAAATAAAGTACCATGGCTGCTCCTTCGTTTTTTGTGTGGTTTTCAGTTGCCTGTCTGCCCGGCAAACTGGAATTTGACACTTTGTATTTATCGAGAATACTCTTGAAACCATTTTGCAAAGCGTGATTTATTGAAAATAATGAATTTATATAGTTCTCCATTTTTCATATTAACTGTTGCAATTGGAAAGACTATCCACTTCCAAGAGATTTCTTTTATTTCCTGCATCGGCAAAACTAAATTTCTGTATTTTTTGCCAACTGTAAGCTTGTTTGTCTTGTAAGTAAGCGACTGACTATCGAGGTACAGACCTCCTCCAACTATGCCATTGTGACACAAACTGCAAACAAAAGATTTCATAGAAACATCCCTCCATTAAATCCCGATTTGCCGGAACCGCTGCAATTTTCATGTTTGGCCCCATTAAATTCCGGTTTATCAAAATACAGGCTGGTTTATTTCAGAACCTCATTCCACTTGCCATCATCCTGATAGAAGAAATATACCAAGGATAACAGGTTCTGTTCTGCTCATGGGGGACCTCCAAAAGCGTGTTACTGTTTGCCCAGCTGCCAGAACGCAACGGCGCTGGCGGCGGCAACGTTGAGGGAATCGACCCCGTGGGACATGGGGATGCGCACCGTGTAATCGCACGCGGCGATCGTGTTGGATGCCAGCCCGTCGCCCTCCGTGCCGAGACAGAGCGCGAGCTTTTCGACCCTTCCAAGACGCGGATCGGCGATGCTCAGGCTGTCGTCCCGCAGCGCGAGCGCCGCGGTTTCAAAGCCGAGCGCGTGCAGCGTATCCTGCCAGCGCTCCCCCGCCGGGAGATACGTCCACGGCACCTGAAAGACCGTGCCCATGCTCACGCGCACCGCGCGCCGGTATAATGGGTCGCTGCCCGCGCTCGTCAGCAGCACCGCGTCCATGCCAAGCGCTGCCGCAGAGCGGAAGATCGCGCCGAGGTTCGTGGGGTTCATCACGTTTTCCAGCACCGCCACGCGCGACGCGTCCTGTAGCAGCACTGCCGGGTCGCGCAGCTTCGGCCTGCGCATCGCACAGAGCATCCCGCGCGTGAGATGAAAGCCCGTCAGCTGCGTCAGAACGTCCAGCTCCGCCGCGTAGACCGGCACGTCCGGGCACCGCGCCAGCAGCGCCGCGCCCTTGCCCTCAATATGCTTCTGCTCCATCAGAAACGACACCGGCGCGCAGCCCGCGTCCAGCGCCCGGCCGATGACCAGCGGGCTTTCGGCCACGAACAGCGCGTTTTCCGGGTCGGCGCGGTTCACCAGCTGGTTTTCCGTCAGCCGCGCGTAAACATCCAGCTCCGGCGCGTTAAAATCGGTGATCTGATGAATTTCCATGTTTTTTCGTCCCTTTTCGTCAGAATAGCTGTATTATAGCATTGACAAGCGGAGGCCGCAACTTTTATAATCGCATCGAATACAGATAAAGCGAGGATCAGACCATGTATCAGCTTGCAATTTTTGACCTGGACGGGACGCTGCTCGACACGCTGGCCGATCTGCGGCAGGGACTGAATTATGCGCTTTCCACGCAGGGCTTTGCGCCCAGAACGCTTCCGGAGGTGCGCGCGTTTGTCGGCAACGGCATCCGGAAGCTGATCGAGCGCGCCGTCCCCGCAGGCACGGACGAGGCGCAGATCGAAGCGGTCTTCGAGGCGTTCAATCCCTATTACGCCGTCCACTGCGCGGATTTTACAACGCCCTATCCCGGCATTTCGGAGCTGCTGCGGCAGCTGCAGGCGGACGGCGTCGTGTCCGCCGTCGTGTCCAACAAGCCGGATTATGCCGTGAAAACGCTCTCCGCGCAATATTTCCCGGGACTTCTGGCCACAAGCGCGGGCGCGAAGGACGGCGTGCGAAAAAAGCCCTGCCCGGACGCCGTGTTCGAGGGCGTCCGGCAGCTGGGAGCCGAGGCACTGCGCGCCGTCTACATCGGCGACTCCGAGGTCGACGTGGCCACGGCCCGGAACGCGGGCATGCCCTGCATTTCAGTCAGCTGGGGCTTCCGCGACCGGGATGTGCTCGTCAACGCGGGAGCCGAAACCATCTGTGACAGTATGGACGCGCTCTACCGTGCGCTGCGGGAGGGCTGAGGCGCGCATGGAGCGGAAAAATAACTACGAGATCCAGGCCGGACAGGCGCGGAAGCTGTTCTGCGCGCACGATCTGGACGCGGTCGCCTGCGCGCACGGATTGCGGACGGACGGGGATTTTTTATATCTGCGCCTGCTCAGTGAGGACTACCGCGTCAGCCGTGCAGACGGATATATCGCGCGCCGGGACTCCGGCGCGTGGCTCCCGGCGGACGGGTTTGACGAGACGCTCACGATCTTCGACCTGCTCTGCGACGCGAAGCCGGGCCGCAGAGCGGCAGGGGCGTGGAAAACGACGCTGGATTTCGGCGGACAGGTCCACCGGGGCCTGATGGAGCCGAATCGCGCGGACGCGCTGGAGCTGCTGTACGACCGGCGGCCGGAGCTGCTGGAGCGCGCCTGCCTGCGCCTCGGCGGCACGCCGATGGCGGGCGCGGATGTGAGCTTTTCGCTGCCGTTTTTCGAGGAGCTTCGCATTGCCGTCCAGTTCTGGCACGGCGACGACGAATTTGCGCCCCGCCTGTGCGTCCTGTGGGACGCGAACGCGGATCAGTATCTGCGCTATGAGACGATGTATTATGCCATCGGCCTGCTCAAATCCCGCCTGCGGGCATATGGCGGGGAATAAAAAGCAGCGTGTATGCAGCCCTTGCATACACGCCGGTTCCCATGTATAATGAAGCAAACCAGAAAAGAGGTACTGCCATGCTTGATTCCTATCTTTCCGCGCTCTGCCAATACGCCGTGCGCACGGGGCTGATCCAGACGGACGATGTGGTCTGCTGCCGCAACGCGCTGCTGGAAGCGCTTGCGCTGGATTCCTTTGACGAGGCTGCCGCGCCTGCGGAGGCGCCGCTTGCCGAGCTTTTGCAGACTTTGACGGACGACGCCGTTTCGCGCGGCGTGTGCCCGGACAATCAGACCGCGCGCGATCTGTTCGACACGAAGCTCATGGGCGTTCTCACGCCCCGACCGCATGAGGTCCGCACCAGCTTCCGCACGCTCTATGAAGTCTCCCCGCGCGAAGCGACCGACTGGTTCTACCGCTTCAGCCAGGATACCAACTATATCCGCCGCGACCGCATCGCGAAGGATAAGAAGTGGACGTATACCTGCGAATACGGAACGCTTGACATCACCATCAACCTGTCCAAGCCCGAAAAGGACCCGCGCGCCATCGCTGCTGCCAAAAACGCGCCGCAGTCCGGCTACCCCAAATGTGCCCTGTGCGCGGAAAACGAAGGCTACGCGGGCCGCATGAACCATCCGGCCCGGCAGAACCACCGCATCATTCCGCTGCAGCTGGACGGCGGCGACTGGTACCTGCAATACTCTCCGTATGTCTATTACAACGAGCACTGCATCGTCCTGAACGCGGCGCATACGCCCATGCGCATCTCCGGCGCGACGTTCCGGCGGCTGCTGGATTTTACGAAGCAGTTCCCGCACTATTTCCTCGGCTCCAACGCGGATCTGCCCATCGTCGGCGGCTCGATCCTGAGCCACGACCATTTTCAGGGCGGACACTATACCTTCGCCATGGAAAAAGCGCCGGTCGAGCTGCCGGTCATGTTCGCGGGCTTCGAGGATGTCCGTGCCGGGATCGTCAAATGGCCCATGTCCGTGCTGCGCCTGACCGGCTCAGACCCTGACCGGCTGTGTGCACTGGCGGATAAAATCCTTGCCGCGTGGCGCGGCTATACGGACGAAGCTGCCATGATCTTCGCCGAAACGGACGGCGTTCCGCACAACACCATCACGCCCATCGCCCGCCGTAGGGGAGACGATTTTGAACTTGATCTCGTCCTGCGCAACAATCTGACGACGGCGGAGCATCCGCTGGGCCTGTACCATCCGCACGAGGCGCTGCACCACATCAAGAAGGAGAACATCGGCCTGATCGAGGTCATGGGCCTCGCCGTTCTGCCGTCCCGGCTGGACAGAGAGCTTGCGCTTTTGACAGACGCGATCTTGCAGAACCGCGACCTGCGCGCCGACGAGACGCTGCAGAAGCACGCAGGCTGGGCGGAGGAGCTGAAGACGCGGCACGCGTTCACGCCGGAAAACGCAGAGGAAATCCTGCGGCAGGAGGTCGGCGCAGTCTTCATGCAGGTGCTGGAGGACGCAGGCGTCTACAAATGCACCCCGGAGGGCCGCCGGGCCTTCCTCCGGTTCGTACAGAGCGTATAAAGCAAATAAAAGCGCCTTCTCTGCGGAGGGGGCGCTTTTGCTGTGCCAAGTGCGCAGGCACGTTCGAATTGCCGGAGCTTTTGAAAAGAGGGCTTGACAAATTAGAGACATTGAACTGCAATTCATAACACGGTTATGAAACGATGTTATGAATGAAATGGAGGCGGCGGTATGGCCAAACAGATCGAAGGGGTTTCCGAGCGGATCTTGAGCGGCACCAGAGCGGAATTTCTGGATAAGGGCTAATCTTCATAAATCTTTAACATTCTTCCGCTTGTTTTTTCGCTTGATTTCGGGTACTATTTTCTTTACTAATGAATGGAGTATTTGGCTATGAAAGAAAAGAACCGTCAGAGGCGGCTGCGGCTGGTCGCGGAGGCGAAGAAGAAGCCTGCTGTGTTTACCGTCTATATCATTCTGCGTCTGATCGTCGTGGCGATCCTCGTCTCGTCGATTCTGCGCGGCGAATATGAAAACGCGGCGATCTGCCTGCTGGTGCTGTTTTTGTTCCTGCTGCCGCTGTTTGTGCAGAAAAACTTCGGCATCGAGCTGCCGGGCACGCTGGAGATCATCATTCTGGTGTTCATCTTCGCGTCGGAAATTCTGGGCGAACTGGGCTGCTTTTTCATCAATGTTCCAAACTGGGATTCCATTCTGCACACGACGACGGGCTTTTTGTGCGCGGCATTTGGCTTCGCGCTCATTGATATCCTGAACCGCAACGACAAGATCAAGTTCCAGCTGTCTCCCATTTATGTGGCGCTCGCTGCGTTCTGCTTCTCAATGACCATCGGCGTTCTGTGGGAGTTTTTTGAATTCGGCATGGACAGGCTGTTCCACATGGACATGCAGAAGGACACGATCATAAGCTCGATCACCTCCGTCATGCTTGACCCGACAAACAGGAATATCCCCATCACCATCGACAATATCACCTCCGTTGCCGTCAACGGGCAGGATCTGGGCTTTAACGGCTATCTCGATATCGGCCTGTATGACACGATGGAGGATTTGTTCGTCAACTTTATCGGCGCGCTGACGTTCAGCGTATTCGGCTATTTCTATATCAAGCACCGCGGCAAGGGCCGCATCGCAAAAGCATTTATCCCCACTATCACGGAAAATAAGAAGGAGTCAGACCATGCACAGTCGTCCGAACAGGCAGTGGAAGATCGGGACAGTTGAAAATTGCCGCCACCACTGGTATCTTCTGATCTGGATCGTCTATTTCGTTCTGTTTTATATTGCCGAGCACGTTGTAACCGACCACTACTGGGTGTCCTATCTGCCGCTCGACGACAAGATCCCATTCTGCCGGTATTTTATCATTCCCTACTGTATGTGGCACCCGCTGCTGTTTGCCATGACGCTGTACCTCATGTGGTACGACGTGCCCGCGTTCAAGCGGTTCATGGTGTATATCGGCCTTGGCTTCGGCGGCTCGATCCTGTTCTGCCTGATCTTCCCGAACGGACAGGATCTGCGCCCGACGGAATTCGCACAGCACGATTTCTTCATCTGGCTCGTGCAGCGCATTTATACCGCTGACACCAACACGAACGTGCTGCCCAGTATGCACGTCATCGGCTGCGCGGCGCTGACGCTGGCCTGCTTTGATTCGGAGCCGCTCTGCAGGCGGCACTTGCAGTGGGTCGCGCTGCCGCTGGGGCTGCTGATCTGCGCGTCGACGGTGCTCGTCAAGCAGCACTCGATCCTCGACGTGTTTGTCGCCATCCCGGTCAGCGCGGTACTGTATTTCATCGTATACCACAGAGCGTTCCGCAAAAAGCGGAAACACGCATGAATTTTCTGAAAAAAGCGCGGAAAACCGCGCTTTTTTCTTGACTTTCCCATGTAAGCATGAGATATTAACAATATTTCACTGAAAAGGCTGTGTTGGAATTATGAGCATCCTGGAAATTCTTCTGCTGGGCATCGGACTGTCGATGGACGCGTTTGCGGTGTCGATCTGTAAGGGCCTTTCGACGAAAAAGCTGCAATTCAAGCACTATTTGATCATCGGCGCATGGTTCGGCGGCTTTCAGGCGCTGATGCCGACCATCGGCTATTTTCTTGGCTCGACGTTCGAGCAGTACATCACAGCCTTTGACCACTGGGTCGCGTTCGTGCTGCTGGCCGCTATCGGCGCGAACATGATCAAGGAGAGCTTCTCCAGGGAGGAATCTGAAACAAGCGCCTCGTTTGCGTTCAAAACAATGCTGCTGATGGCGCTGGCCACGAGCATCGACGCGCTGGCTGTCGGCATCACGTTTGCGCTGCTGCCGGACGTCAATGTGCCGCTGGCCGTCTGTCTGATCGGCATCACCACGTTTCTCTGTTCCGCCGCCGGTCTTCGGGTAGGCAACCTCTTCGGCCTGCGCTACAAGGCGAAGGCAGAGCTGGCAGGCGGCATCATCCTGATTCTGATCGGCCTGAAGATTTTGCTTGAGCATCTGGGCGTGATCAGCTTCTGAAGCTTCTCTCCGGCAGGGCCTCCTGCCGGAGATTTTTGCAGAATCAAAAACGCTTCGGGCATTTTTCGTGTCCCGAAGCGTTTTTTGATGTATTTGGTCTTTATTTTGCGTAGATCAGTCCGACCAGCCAGTTCAGCGTTTTGGCCGGGAGGATTTTGACGAGGAAGCAGAAGAATTTGTATTGCAGGCCGATGGTATTGATGGGCCGGACGCTCTTTTTGTCCGCGACGTGCGCAATAAATGCGCCCGCCTTTTCCGGGGCCATGCCGTTCTGCTCGTCGCGCTCCATGCCCGCGACAGAGCGCGCGATGCGCCCGCCGTAGACGTCGTCCCCCTCCGGGTTCTTTTCCCGCGCGGCGGTGAAGCCCGTGCGGATATCGCCCGGCTGGACACAGCAGACCTGAATGCCGAAGGGCTTGACCTCGTTCGCAAGCGCCATGGTATAGGAGTTGATGGCGGCCTTGCTGGCCGAATAATAGGTCTGGAACGGGATGGGGATCGCGCCTGCGACGGAGCTCAGGTTCACAATGCGGCCATGGCACTGCCGCCGCATCACCGGCAGCACCTGCCGGTTCATGCGCACCATACCGAAGAAGTTCACGTCCAACTGGTGCTGCGCGTCATCCGTCTTCGTGAATTCGACCGCGCCGGAAATGCCGAAGCCCGCGTTGTTGATGAGCACGTCAATGTGGTCTTCCTGCTTTAAAATTTCCTGCACGGCTGCGGCCAGCGTCTCTTCCTTTGTGACGTCGGCCATGATGTGCTTCATGCCGGGCGCGCCCTCGGTTCGTCTGGACAGCTCATAGACCGTGTAGCCCTTTTCAAGCATCGCCTGCGCCGTGCACAGGCCGATGCCGGACGTGCCGCCGGTGATGACGCATACCTTTTTTACAGGCGTCACAGGTCATACCCCCTTAAAACATCGGCGATCACGCCCACAGCCTCGTCGATCAGCGCATGGGTGTGCGTGGCCATCAGGCTTGTGCGCAGCAGGCACTCATGCGGAGCCGCCGCGGGCGGCAGGGAGGAATTGACGTAGACCCCGCGCTCATACAGCTCCTTCGCGATGGTGAGCGTCGGAATTGGTTCATAGGTATAGATTGGGATAATGGGAATACGGTCGCCGTTGGACGGGCGCATTTTGATGTTCCGCTCGTTCAGAAGACCGCGCATATAAAGCGCATTTTCCTGCAGCTTCGTCACCAGCTCCGGGTGCGCTTCCAGCTCGCGGAGCGCGGCAAGCGCCGCAGCGGCGTTCGCGGGCGGGATGGACGCGGAGAAGATGAACGGGCGGGAGCTGTGGCGCACGAAGTCGGCTACGCGGCTGCTGGAGGCCATATAGCCGCCGAGGGAAGCAAGCGACTTGGAGAACGTGCCCATGTAGATATCGACATGGTCTTCAAGGCCATAATAGCTGGCTGTGCCGCGGCCGCCCTCGCCGATGACGCCGAGGCCGTGCGCGTCGTCGACCATGACGCGTGCGCCGTATTTCTGCGCCAGCGCGCAGATCTCGGGCAGGTTGGCAATGTCGCCGCCCATGGAGAACACGCCGTCAGTCACAATCAGGCAGCCTGCCGTCTCCGGCACCTTCTGGAGCTTCTTTTCAAGGTCTGCCATATCGTTGTGCTGGTAGCGCAGCATCTTGCCATAGGACAGCTTGCAGCCGTCATAGAGGCTGGCATGGTTCTCACGGTCCATGATGACATAGTCATGCAGGCCGACAATGGCGCTGATGATGCCGAGATTGGACTGGAAGCCCGTCGAGAAGGTCACGACGGCGTCCTTGCGCAGGAATTTTGCAAGCTCGTCCTCCAGCTCCAGATGCAGCTTGAGCGTGCCGTTCAGGAAACGGGAGCCGGAGCAGCCGGAGCCGAGCGTCTCATAGGCGTGCATACCGGCTTTGACGACTGCTTCGTTCGTCGTCAGGCCGAGATAGTTGTTGGAGCCGAGCATGATGCGGCGCTTGCCTTCCATAATGACCTCGGTATCCTGCCGGGATTCGAGCGCGTGGAAATAGGGATAGATGCCCAGATCCCGGACCTCATCCTGAATATAGCGCTGATTGCATTTTTCGAAAATATCCATAGTGTCCTCCTTCGTTACAGAAGCGTACCGAGCGCCAGCAGCACGCGTTCTGCGCTGCAAAGCTCCTCGGGCGTGAACTGCGCGGAGAGCGCAGCGACCTTTTTCTGCATTTCTTCTTCATTTTCATCAAAATAACCGGAAAACTTCTCCGAGGTCGTCAGCACGATCTCGCGCCGGTCGTGCGCCTGCACCGTTTTGTTCAGATACCCCTTTGACACAAGCTGATTGACCTTATAGGTCGCGTTCGGCTGGGAAATGCCGATGGTATCGGCAAACTGGGAGATCGTCGGGCTTCCGAGCAGATGAATGATATCCGCGGAAAAGGCTTCCGTCGCGCTGAGACTGCCTGGCTTTTCCCGCACGGCGGCAAACAGCTTCTGATAGCAGAACAGGCGGTATTTGCGGAACAGCGCCTCGATGGTCTGAAGCAGCATGGCGGCTCCTTTCGTTGCATAAAAAATTTTAATTAAAAATTTTTAAGTATCACAAGTATAGCGCGGGCTCCTGAATCTGTCAAGAAATTTCTGTGCAAATTCTGGCTGTATGTGTTATACTGAACTGGAATAGGAGGCTTGGTTTATGAAGGTTCTCGCCATTATCGATATGCAGAAGGATTTTATTGACGGCGCGTTGGGGACGAAGGAGGCCGTTTCGATCGTGCCGAAGGTCGCGGCGCGGCTGAAAAAAGCGCGGGAGGACGGGGAAACGGTCATCTTCACGCGCGATACGCACCATGCGGATTACCTGTCCACGCAGGAGGGCCGGAAGCTTCCGGTCCCGCACTGCATGGAGGAAACGGAGGGCTGGCAGATCGACGCGGCGCTGCCGGTTCTGGACGCGCCGGTCTTTGACAAGCCCGGCTTCGGCTCCCCGGCCCTGATCGACTATCTCAAGGGTCTTCCGGAGCTGGAGAGCGTTGAGTTCATCGGCCTCTGCACCGATATCTGCGTCATTACGAACGCGATGATGACAAAGGGCGCGCTGCCGGAGGTTCCGCTTTTCGTCCGTGCGGACTGCTGCGCAGGCGTGACCCCGGAAAGCCATGAAACGGCGCTGAATGCGATGAAAATGTGCCAGATCGAGATCGTGTGAAGGCTTGACATACTGTTTCAGTCCGTTATAATGAAAGTCAGTACAGAAATGGGGTGTGACGACTATGCTCGAAGACCGGGATTATCAGGAAATTGCCCATATGTTCAAGGTCATTGTGGAAAGTGACATCGGCCCAAAGCTTAATAAGCTTGCAGAAGGGCAGCAGGTTCTTCTGGAAACGCTTGCACCCAAGAATCGTGAATAGATCAGATCGCGGAGCTGAAAAAGAAAATCGGCGCATGAAAAAGGGGCTGCTCGGAAGCAGCCCCTTTTTGTTTTATCCTGTCACAGCTCGCCGGGGAACAGCGCGTCGATGGCGGCTGCGGCTGCGGCCTGTTCGGCGCGTTTTTTGCTGCTGCCGCTGCCCTTGCCGCAGGGCTTGCCGTTGAGCAGGACCTCGACCTCGAATTTCTTGTCGTGATCCGGGCCGGATTCGCCGATCAGCTCATAGCGGAGCACCTGATCCTTTTTTCGCTGCACCAGCTCCTGCAGCGCGGTCTTATAGTCGAAATTATGCGGCTTGCCTGCCGGAACGTCGCAGAGGATCAGGCGGTCGATGATCTCCTTTGCGGCAGAGAAGCCGCCGTCCATGTAGCTGGCCGCGATCACGGACTCCATAGCGTCGGAGACGATGGAATCGCGCTTGCGGCCGCCGCCGTGTTCCTCGCCGTGGCCGAGCAGCAGGAAGCTGCCGAGGCTGATCGTGCCCGCCGCGCGGGCCAGATTTTTCTCACAGACAAGATCGGCGCGGATGCGCGTCAGCTCGCCCTCCGGCCTGTCCGGAAAGCTCCGGTACAGATAATCCGCCACGACGAAGCCCAGAATCGAGTCGCCTAAAAATTCCAGCCGTTCGTTGTCGCGCAGACCGCGCTCGCGGTTTTCATTGGCATAGGAGCTGTGTGTCAGCGCGTTTTCGAGAATGCTCTTGTCCCGGAACGTGTAGCCCAGCCCGGCTTCCAGTTCACTCAGCATGTTGATACTCCTTTGGTATGACCATATGGTCCATATTTGCAGCCAGCGTCGCGGCCACATCCGCCTCGACAGCGCCGATGGCCTGCCGGATGGCGTTGCGGATGGCCAGCGCGTCGGACGAGCCGTGCGCCTTGATCACGGGCTTGCTCAGGCCGATGAGGGCCGTGCCGCCCGTCTCGCGGTAGTCCATCTTTTTCTTGAACGCCTTCACGCCGTCCATGCACAAAAGCGCCGCCAGCTTGGTAAGTACGTTTTTCTTGAACATATCCTTCATCATGGAGGCCATGAACAGCGCCGTGCCCTCGATTCCCTTGAGCAGAATATTACCCGAGAAGCCGTCGGCCACGACCACGTCCGCGCCGCCCAGCGGCACATCGCGCGCCTCAATGTTGCCGGTAAAGTTGATCGCCCCGGCCTCGCCTGCCTGCTTCAGGAGCGGATAGACGGCCTTTTGCAGCTCGCCACCCTTGGAATCCTCTGCACCGATGTTCAAAAGCGCGACGCGCGGGTTTTCGATACCCAGCACCTTTTCGGCGTAATACGAGCCCATGAACGCAAATTGCAGCAGAAATTCCGGCGTGCAGTCGGCCGTCGCGCCGCAGTCGATGAGCACGGCCTCCCGGCCGGTCTTCGTCGGGATCTGCGGAGCCATGGCGGCGCGGCGGATGCCCTTGACGCGCCGGACGGTCAGCGTCGCGGCGGAGAGCAGCGCGCCGGTCGAGCCTGCGGAGACGAACGCGTCTCCGCCGCCCTCCTTCAGCATATTCAGGCCCACGACCATGCTGGAATCCTTTTTCTTTTTTACGACCGTCGCCGGATCGTCGTGCATATCCACGACGTCGTCCGCGTTGGCGATCTCCACGCCCTTGGGAAGCGTTTCGATGCCCTGATCCTTCAGCGCACGCAGGATCGCCTCGCCGCGTCCGACCAGCACGACCTCGCAGCCAAAGTCCTTTGCCGCCTGGATCGCACCCAGCGCGATCTGGTCAGGGGCGTTGTCGCCGCCCATGGCGTCTACCAGAATTCTCATGTTGCTTCCTCCTGCCCTGTCATTTGATCGATAAGCGCAAGCGACCGCTGCGCGATGGCGAGATTTTTATTGGCCTTTCCCTTGACGCGGTGCTCAAGCGGCGTCAGAATGCCGAAATTCACGTTCATCGGCTGGAACGAGCCGACGCTCGTATCCGAAATGTACGCCGCCAGCGCGCCGATGGCTGTTTCGCGCGGGAAATCGGGAAGCGGCTCGCCCTTGAGCTTTGCCGCCATGCTGACACCCGCAAGATAACCGGAGGCCGTCGATTCGACATAGCCCTCCACGCCCGTCATCTGACCTGCAAACGCGACCAGCGGGTTCTGCCTATCGGCATAGTACCGGTCAAGCAGGCGAGGGGAATCGAGGAAGGTGTTGCGGTGCATCACGCCGTAGCGGACGAATTCCGCGTCGTGCAGCGCGGGGATCATGGAAAACACGCGCTTCTGCTCCGGGAATTTCAGGTGGGTCTGGAAGCCGACGATATTATAGACGGAGCCTGCGGCATTATCCCTGCGCAGCTGCACGACGGCATACGGCTCATGCCCCGTCTTCGGGTCCTTGAGGCCCACGGGCTTCAACGGGCCGTAGCGCAGGGTATCGATGCCGCGCCGGGCCATGACCTCGACGGGCATACAGCCCTCGAATACGTGCTTGTCCTCAAAGCCGTGCACCGGCGCTTCCTCCGCCGAGCTGAGCGCGTCGACAAAGGCAAGGTATTCATCCTTATCCATTGCGCAGTTGACATAATCTGCATCGCCCCGGTCGTACCGGGACGCGAACCACGCCTTGTCCATGTCGATGGACGAGAAGGTCACGAGCGGCGCAGCGGCGTCAAAGAAGCTCATATACTCCTGCCCGCCGAAATAGCGCTGGATCGCAGCGCTCATCGCGTCGGAGGTCAGGGGACCGGTCGCAATGATGACCGGGCCTGCCGGGACCTCGGTTTCCTCCGCCTCCACGACGGTGATGTTGGGGTGCGACTTGATTTTTTCCGTCACCATGCCGGAAAAGCCGTAGCGGTCGACGGCCAATGCGCCGCCCGCCTCGACGCGGTTTGCCTCCGCGCAGGTCAGGATCAGGCTGTGCAGCCGCCGCAGCTCTTCTTTCAAAAGGCCGACGGCGTTTTCCAGCCGGTCGCCGCGCAGGGAGTTGGAGCAGACAAGCTCCGCAAAGTCCGCGCAGTGGTGCGCAGGCGTCATTTTGTGCGGCTTCATCTCGGTCAGCGTCACATGAATGCCGCGCTCGGCCAGCTGCCACGCGGCCTCGCAGCCCGCAAGACCCGCGCCGATCACTTTCACTTCCAGCATATTGGGGCGTCCTTTCTATCTCTGTATCAGAACGGAAGATCGTCTTCCGGTTCGGTCTTTTTGGCGGCCTTTTTCGCAGCCGGCTTCTTGGCCGCGGGCTTTTTTGCCGCTGCCTTCTTCGCGGCAGGCTTCTTTGCAGCTGCCTTTTCGGCGGGCTTTTTGGCCGCCGTTTTTTTCGCGGCCTTTTTCTCCTCCGCCTGCTTCTGCGCGGCTTCGGCAGCGGCCTCGGCGTTGGATTCCGCAGTTGCGGCCTCGCCGGAGGCTGTGGACTTGCGGCGGTAGCCGCGCTTGTCCTCCGGCAGGAAGTTCGAGCACTCGGGATTCGCGCAGAACGGCTTCATTGCGCCCTTGCCGGAGCGCTTGAACATCGTCTGGCCGCAGACCGGGCAATCCTGATCCGTCGGCACGTCCCACGTCATAAAGCCGCAGGCCGCGCCGCGCTCACACGCGTAATAGGCGTAGCCGCGCTTGCTCTTGCGCTTTAAAATCGCGCTGCCGCACTTCGGACAGCGGCCCGGCATTTTTTCCGTAATCGGCTTTGTAAACTTGCAGTCCGGGTAGCCGGGGCAGGCGAGGAATTTGCCGAAGCGGCTCGTTTTCACGACAAGGTTCCGGCCGCAGATCTCGCATTTTTCATCCGAGACCTCATCCGGCACCTTGAGGCGGGTGTCCTTCAGCGCCTCCTCCGCATCGACCATTTCCTGATGGAAGCCGGTGTAGAACTCCTCCAGCACGCTCTTCCAGCGGCGCTGTCCGGCCTCGACCTGGTCGAGCTGCTTTTCCATGTCGGCGGTGAATTCGACGCTGATGATATTGGGGAAGCGGTCCATCATCAGCCCGTTGACCACCTCGCCGAGCTTCGTCGGCGAGAGCTTTTTGTCGGTCTTGATGACGTATTCGCGATCCTGGATCGTGGCGATGATCGCCGCGTAGGTCGACGGACGGCCGACGCCCTTTTCCTCCATCGCGCGCACTAAAGACGCCTCCGTATAGCGTGCGGGCGGCTGGGTGAAGTGCTGCTGCTTGTCAAAGCCGGAGGCCGTGAGCGCCTCGCCGGGGGCAAGGTCGGGCAGCGGGGAATCGAGCTTTTCCTGCTCGTCGTCGCGGCCTTCCTCATAAATGGCGGTAAAGCCGGAGAATTTCATGCTCTGGTGGGTCGCGCGGAAGACATGGCTGCCGCAGGCGGCTTCGATCGCCGTCACGTCATACAGGGCGTTTGTCATCTGGGACGCAATGAAGCGGCTCCAGATGAGCTTATAGAGCCGGTACTGCTCCTTGGTCAGATCGTGCTCGACCGCTTCCGGATAGAGTGCAACGTTCGATGGGCGGATGGCCTCGTGCGCGTCCTGTGCACCGGACTTCGGCTTGTAGCGGCGAGGCTCAGCATAATATGCCGTGCCGTAGCGGCTGCGGATCGCGTCGCCCGCGGCGGCCAGCGCCTCTTCGGAGATACGCAGGGAATCGGTACGCATGTAAGTGATCAAGCCGACAGAGCCCTCACCGGAGATCTCTACGCCCTCGTAAAGCTGCTGCGCGATCATCATTGTGCGGCGCGGGGTCATGTTGAGCTTGCGGGACGCCTCCTGCTGGAGTGTCGAGGTGATAAAGGGCGGCGCGGGGGTGCGCTTTTTCTCCGATTTCTTCACGCCGGTCACGGAAAACGGCTGGCCCTCCAGCGCGTCCAGAACGGACTGCACATCCTGCTCGCTCGTCAGCTCGCGCTTCTGCGGGTCGCCGTAGTAGTGCGCGGTGAAGCTGCCGGGCTTGCCGGCGCGGTTCAGATTTACATCCAGCGTCCAGTATTCCTGCGGGACAAAGGCCCGGATCTCGTTCTCGCGGTCGACGACCAGACGGGTCGCGACAGACTGCACGCGTCCGGCGGACAGGCCCTTGCGGATCTTTTTCCAGAGCAGGGGGCTGAGCTGATAGCCGACAATGCGGTCGAGCACGCGGCGCGCCTGCTGCGCGTCGACGAGATTCTGGTCGATGGGACGCGGGTGCTGGATGGATTCCTGCACGACGTTGCGTGTGATCTCGTTGAAGGTCACGCGGTATGTCTCGTTATCCGGAATGTTCAGCAGATATTTCAAATGCCACGAGATGGCTTCGCCCTCGCGGTCCGGGTCAGTCGCGAGATAGATGCGGCCGGAGCCCTTCGCGGCCTTGCGCAGGTCTGCGATGATGTCTTCCTTTCCCTTGAGCGGCTGGTACTCCGGCTCAAAATCGTGCTCGATATCGACGCTCAGCGTGCTCTTCGGCAGATCGCGCAGATGGCCCATGCTGGCCTTGACCTGATAGTCGGGGCCAAGATATTTTCCGATGGTTTTGGCCTTCGAGGGAGACTCCACGATGACCAGATTCTGTTTTGCGTTCGGCATAGACGCCTCCATGTTATTTTTTCGCCAGCTCATAATACCGGGCCGGCAGCCGCTTGACAAAGCCCTTGACCTCCAGCAGCGTCAGCGCGGACAGTACGCGCCCGGCGGGCAGCTGCGTTTCGTCGATCATCCGGTCGACCGGCTGCTTTCCGCCCTCCAGCTGCCGCAGAACGGCGGCTTCGTCGGCAGATACGCGCGGCAAAATTTCCTGTACGTCAATATAAGCCCTGTTTTCCTGCTTGTCAACGGCTTTTGTGTCAGTTTTTTCCGGGTTGGACGAAGTTTCCGCCACAACAAGGTTGTCCTTCGTCTCCTGCGGGCCGAGCGTCATGGGGCCGAGCGGCCTCTGGCGCAGGGGCAGATCCGGGTAGAGATAGGTATATTCCTGTAAAACGTCCCAGCCCTCGGAGATCAGGATCGCGCCCTCCTTGAGCAGCTGGATATTGCCCTCGCAGGTCGGATTTCCGAGATTTCCGGGCAGCGTGAACACATCCCGGCCCTGTTCGAGCGCGTGGCGGGCGGTGATGAGCGCGCCGCTCTTTCTGGGCGCTTCCACGACCACGGAGCCGAGCGCAAGACCGCTCAGAATGCGGTTGCGGGGCGGAAAATGCTCCGCCAGCGGCGGCGTTCCGGGCGGAAGCTCACTGATGACGCAGCCGTGGGCGCGAATATCCTCAAACAGACTCCGGTTGTTTGCCGGATAATCGATATCCACGCCGCAGGCAAACACAGCCACCGGCGCTGTTCCGGAGGATATGGCCCCGCGCAGTGCCATGGTGTCAATTCCGGCAGCGCCGCCGGATACAATAATTGCGCCGTAGCGGCCAAGCTCATAGCCGAGGCGCTTCGCCTGAAGAAGCCCATACGCGGAGGCCTTGCGCGTGCCGACCATGGCGATGACCGGTTCCGCGTCAAAATCCGGGAAAACGCCTTGATAATACAATACCAGCGGCGCATCGTCAAGATTTTTGAGCCGGTTCGGATAAGCGGCGTCCTGAAACGTCAGAACATGGATGTTCTTCCGGTAGCACTGCTGCAGGATCTGCCGCGCAGGCGCAAGCTCCTTATCGGCAAGCGAAGCGCGCCCCTCCGGGCGCAGCGCCTGCGGGTAATCCTGCTCTGCCGCGCAGTAGACCGCCTCGGGCGTTCCGAACTGCTCTAGCAGCGCACGCAGCCCGCGCAGTCCCACGCCCCTGCGACCGGTCAGCCACAACCAGTATTCCAGCATAAAAATCCCTCTGTCTTTCTCGGATTTTTTATAGTTTGCGAATAGAAATAGTATGCAGTTGGGGCGGGGCTTTGCTCCGCCCGGCGAGAAGCTGAAAATCCGTGTAGCACTCTGTCTGCTCGGAAAATGTTTCGAATGTGCCGTGAATTAACGAAAAAATGGTGCATTCTGTCGGGCGGACAGAGCGTCCGCCCCTGCGGCAAGCCGCGTGAGCGCATCATCGGTGCCTCACCGCTTCATCTGCCACAGAACGATCGTCGCGGCGACTGCCGCGTTCAAAGACTCACAGCGCGGGGACATGGGGATGATGATCTTCTGCTCTGCCGCTGCGAACAGCTCCGGGTAGATCCCCTGTCCCTCGCTGCCGATCACGACCGCCGCATTGCACAAATCTGCCTGCCGCAGATCAACAGCGTCGGCAGACATGGCGGTCGCCAGCAGCGGGATATGCGCTTCCCGGCAGGCGGCGATAGCCTGCTGCCTCGTCATGCTGACAGGCTGGGTGCGGAACACCGCGCCCATGGAGGCGCGGACCGTCTTGGGGTTATACGTGTCCGCGCAGCCGTCCAGCAGCACGACCGGAACCTCCAGCGCGTCCGCCGTGCGGAGAATCGTGCCGAGATTGCCGGGGTCCTGAATGCCGTCCAGCAGAAGCGTCCCCGGCAGGATCGTGCCGGGCTTCCGCTCCGGCAGGCGGCAGAGGAAGATCGCGCCCTGCGGCGCGTCCATCAGAGAGACGGACTGCATCACATCCCTGGGTACACGGACAACGCGCACGGCATCTGATAGTTTACATAATTCTACGTGTTCCTCCGCAATCACAGTATGCAGCCCCGGGTACCAACGCGCGGCCTCCGCCAGCAGCTTCACGCCGTCGGCGGCGAATTCGCCGGATTTTTCGCGGTAGACGCGCGAGGTGAGCAGCTTTTTCGTGTGTGTCAGAAGCGGGTTCCGGCGGCTTGTGATTGTTTCCTCCATCACGGCTTCACCCTCGCGAGCCGGTCGTTCTCGCCGAGCAGGACAAGCGTGATATGCTCGTTCAGCGGGCGGTTCGCGTCCAGCGTGACGTGTACCTTTCCGTTTTCCCGCACGGCGATGACGTTCACGCCGTATTTTGCGCGGATATCCAGCTCCCGGATGCTCTTGCCGCACCATTCGCTCGGCGTCTGCAGCTCGGCAATGCCGCAGTCCGGCGAAAGCTCGATAAAGTCCAGAATGCTCGACGAGGTCAAAGACTGCGCCAGCTTGATGCCGGATTCACGCTCCGGCACGACGACATGATCTGCCCCGATCTTTTCCAGCGCCCGGCGCTGTGTTTCGTCGGTGGCCTTGCACACGACGCTCTGCACGCCCAGCTCCTTGAGGTTCAGCGTCGCAACGACGCTCGTAGCCAGATCGCCGCCGATGGCGATGACAGCGCAGTCGTAATTGCGCACGCCGAGCGTGCGCAGTGCGTCCTCATCCCGCACGTCGCACACGGCGGCGCAGGTGACTTTGCTCTCTATCCGCTGCACAAGCTCAGGCCGAAGATCAATCGCCAGTACCTCGCTCCCAAGCTCATACAGCCGCTGTGCGACCGCACAGCCGAAGCGTCCAAGTCCAATTACAATATATGTTTTTTTCATGGTTTTACTCCCTTTGTCTGCGTATAACCGCCGGTCGTTCAGGTGGAATTTCAAAAAAATCGGACGCACTCACCCATTGGAGTGTAGGGGCCGATGCACACATCGGCCCGTTGGGAAGCTGCGAATTTTCCGAAGATTACCGTAAAATCGGTATATTCTGCGGGCGGACAGAGTCGTCCGCCCCTACAGGGGTTAGCGAGGGTCGTTGCAGGGGCCGACGACTCTGTCGGCCCATTGGGAAGCTGCGAATTTGCCGAAGATTACCGTAAAATCGGTATATTCTGCCGCCTTATCCGCTCACCCGATCATGATTTTTGTTTCCGCGTAGCTGACACGCTCCTCGGCGCGGTCGGCGGCCATGAAGCCGACGCTGATGGTCATGATCCCAAGCCGCCCGAAGAACATAAAAATGATCAGAACGATCTGCGATGCGGCGCACAGTGAACTCGTGATGCCGGTCGTCAGACCGACGGTGCACAGCGCAGAAATCGTCTCATACAGCGCGTTTTCCAGACTGACATGATCCGCGATGCTCAAAAACGCCGCGCCGAGGCCGGACAGCAGCAGCACCAGAATGAACAGCGCGGACGCGTTCGCAACGGCCTGCTGCGGGATCCGGCGCTTCATGATCTGCACGCTTGTCCTGCCGCGTGCGGTCGACCACGCGGCAAGCAGAATCACGCCAACCGTCACGGTCTTCACGCCACCCGCCGTCGAGCCGGACGAGCCGCCGACAAGCATCAGAAAATCTGCCACAGCCTTTGATACGTCTGACAGCGCGTTCTGGTCGAAGGTCGCAAAGCCCGCCGTGCGGAGCGTGACCGACTGGAACAGCGCCGCCATCAGCTTCTGCGACGGGGTCAGGCTGCCAAGCGTGCCGGGATTGTTCCATTCCAGCGCGGCGAAAATTCCCGCGCCGCCGAAGATCAGGACTGTTGTGATGAGAATGACCAGTCTCGTATAGACGCTCATGCGGGAAAAGCGGCGGTTGTGCCGGATGTCGCCCCAGACGGCGAAGCCAAGGCCGCCGATGATGATGAGCGCCATGATGGTGAAATTCACGACCGGGTCTGTCGCGTAACGGCAGAGGCTCCCGCCTACGTCTGTATCCGCAAGCACGTCAAAGCCCGCGTTGCAGAACGCGGAGATCGAGTGGAACACGCCGTACCACAGAGCCTTTCCGAAGCCGAACTCCGGCAGGAAGCGGAAAAACAGAATGAGCGCCCCCGCCCCTTCGACCGCAGCTGTGCCGCGCAGGATATTGCGCACAAGGCTCACGATGCCGCTGTAGCTGTCGCTGCCGAGGGCCTGTGCCAGCACCATGCGCTCCCGCAGGCCGATCTTGCGGCGGAGCGCGAAGAAAAACAGACACGCGATGGTCATAAAGCCGAGACCGCCGATCTGAATGAGCAGGAGAATGACGACCTGACCGAACATGGCCCAGTGCGTCCCGGTGTCGACGCGGATAAGGCCCGTCACGCAGGTCGCAGAAGTCGCGGTAAACAGGCTCGTCAGAAACGGCGTGGGTTCGCCGGAGCGCGATGCGGCGGGCAGGCACAGAAGACCCGCGCCGAGCAGGATGATGAAGAGGAACACCAGAACGATCAGCCGTCCCGGCCGCATGGTGCGAAACGGCCTTCCGAGCCGCTGAAAAAACGATAGAAGCATGACGAAGCGCCGTCTCCTTTTTGGAATATACATTATTATAGTCAGAAGCGGCACTGCCGTCAAGAAAAACCGCTCCCCGGACTTGTTTTGCCTGAAAAATCATGGTAAACTGACAAAAAACGAAACGAAGAGGGATCCCAAATGCGTATTTCCTGCCTGCTTGCCTGCTTTTTCCTGCTGGCGCTGCTCTGCGCCTGCGCCGCGCCGGAGGCGGCTTTGCCGGAGCCTCCCGCCGCGCAGGTGCAATCTCCGGAGGAGCCGCCCGCGCCGGTTGAACCGCCGGTGGAGCCTATCATCGAAGAGGAGCCGGAACCCGCGCTTTTGCTGTCGGAACCGGTCTGGCTGCTGGGACGGCTGACGGAGCTTTATCAGGCGGATGAGACGCAATGGGCCGCGCTGGCTGACGTGCTGGAGGCGGCAAAGACCCTAAATGCCGACGCACAGCTGGAAGGACTGGAGACAGTTCAATTTCAGGGCCGGGAGTATATCCCGCTGGCAGAGGCCGCACAGCGGCTCGGGCTGGAATGGGGCGAAGCCCCGGACGGGCTTCGCTATCTGGCACGGCGGCAGACCGTCGGCCAGATCCCCGAGGGCTGGAACGTGCCGGTCCTCATGTACCACGCCGTGGGGGACGAGATCTGGGGATATTCCGATCTGTTTGTCAGCGAGGCCGGGATGGAGGAGCAGCTGCAATATTTGCAGGAAAACGGATATGAGCCGATCTGGTTCTCAGACCTTGCGCACATCGAAGACTATGAAAAGCCGGTCATTCTGACCTTCGACGACGGATATGACGACAATTACACGGTGCTCTATCCGCTGCTGGAAAAGTATCAGACCAAGGCAACCATCTTTGTCATCGGCAATGCCATGGGCAGCCAGCACAAGATGACGCAGGAGCAGGTGTACGAGCTGGCGGCCTCCGGCCTTGTCAGCATCCAGAGCCATACCTACACGCACGGAAATCTCAGTGCCATGGACGAACCTGCGCTCCGGCAGGAGATGGAGCTTTCCAACGCCGCGCTGGCTGCCGCGACGGGACAGATCCCGTACGTGCTGTGCTACCCGGAGGGCAAATACAGTCACCTGACGATGGACGTGGCGAAGGATTATTACACATTTGCCCTGCGCATGGACGGCTGGACCTATCAGACCGGCATGGACCCGTATCAGGTGCCGCGCAGCTTCGTCTCACGCCGCATCACGCTGCCGGATTATCTGTGGTTCCTCGCCCCGTCCGGAAAAGCGTCCTGAAGACAAACGCACAGCCTGCGCCGCAGCATTTGCGGCGCAGGCTGTGCGTTTACAGCACGTGATAATACGGGTAGATGTCCTCATAATGGCCGTCCTTCATGCGGAAGCCGCCGGGGATGACGCCGAGAGGCTGGAAGCCGAGGCGCTCGTACAGGTGTCTCGCGTGTGTGTTGCTGGCGACGACGGCGTTGAACTGCAGGATGCGGAAGCCGTGCGCCCGGCCCTGCCTGAGACAGTCGGACACCAGCTTTTCGCCGATGTGCAGACCGCGCGCTTCCCGCTCGACCGCGTAGCTGGCGTTGCAGATGTGTCCGCAGCGGCCGACATTGTTGGGATGCAGGATGTACAGACCGTAAATATGGCCGGTCTGCCGGTCCACCGCGACGGCGGTACAGGTCTGCTCTGCGAAAAAGGCTGCGCCGGAGGAAGCGTCCAGCAGCTCCTCCTGCGGAAAGGCCACGCCGTCCTCCACAACCTCGTTCCAGATGCGGATCAGCGCCGGAAGGTCTGCCTACGTATATGCACGAACCTGAATTTCCATGGAAAACACGCTTTCTGCTGGTTCAACCGGCTTTTTGATGGCGTAGTTATACCACCGGAAGCGCGGACTGTCAAGCGCTGCGCTCAGAGCGACAGGAAGGCTTTCCAGGTCTGGATATAGGACTGGGCTTTTTCGTCTGTCTCAGCCTCGGCAGCCATGCGCAGGAGCGGCTCGGTGCCGGAGAAGCGACAGATGACCCAGCTGCCGTCCGTGAAATAGACCTTGCAGCCGTCCTCACGGCTGATGTGATCGACGTTTTCAAATTCCGGGCAGGCGTGCTGTTCAAACAGGTACTGCTGAAGCGCAAGCTTGCGGGCCGAGCGTGTCCTCGTTCGGCGCGGGAAGCTTGCCGCCGAAGAGCGTGTCGTGGCGGTCGTGGATGATCTCCAGATCGCAGCGGCAGGTCATGAGAATCATGCTCAAGCTCGTCTGGCTGACGCCATACATGGGATCGAGCGCAATGCGCAGCTGCGCGTTCTTGATGGCCTCCACATCGATGGCGGACAGGATGCTGTCGATATATTCATTCGTCGGGTTGTGCTCGGTGATCACGCCTGCCGCGACGGCGGCGTCGTAGTCCATGGATTTGATCGTATCCGGATTTATTTGGGCGATCTCGGACTCGATCTTATCCGTGACGGTGCGGTCTGCGTCGCGGCCACCGGCGGTGAAGACCTTGATGCCGTTGTAGATGGCCGGGTTATGGCTGGCCGTGACGGCGATGCCGTAGGGCATGGCGCGGGTCTTGACCATGAACATCATGAGCGGGGTAGGGGAGGAGCGGTTGATGACATAGGGCCGGAAGCCATAACCCGCCATGACCTCTGCCGCCCAGTGCGCCGATTCCTTGGACAGGAATCGGCGGTCATAGCCGACGCAAACTTCAGCGCCGTCGTGCCCCTCCTTGTGCATAAGGCTGCACAGGCCTGCGATGAGCAGGCGGATATTCGCCTTGGTAAATTCGTCCGCAATGACGGCTCTCCAGCCGCCGGTACCGAAATGGATCATGCTGTTACCTCCCCATTCTTACTTCCGCATGGCACACGCCGCCTGCCGTGTGATTGAACACGCCGTACAGATCGCCGACGCCGATGTAATTCGTCCACGAGACGGGCAGATCGACGCGGTCGATCACATATTCGCGGCTTATGTTGTCAAAATGGCCGTACTGCATAGCTTTCCCATCTTATTTCAATAATGTGTCGCGCAGCTGCGCGGCAAAGGAATGATTTTTCGTGTCGAGGCTCGCTTCCCAGACGATGATCCCGGCCAAGTCCGCATTGCGGATGAGGTCCAGCTTCTGCCCGAGCGAACGCGCCGTCTCCACCGATAAGAACCAGCGGTCGAATGGATTGTCCGGCCCGTCGTAGACGAGATATGCGCCGCCTGCCCGCGCGTCATAGGCGCTGTGCCAGCCGGGCGTCTGCAAAAGCTCCAATAAATCCTCCTGCGCCAGCATACACTGCACGGCTTTTTTTGCCTGCTCTGCGCTCGACGCATGACCGCTGACGCCTGCCCAGCAGCCGCACAGATCGTAGGTCATAAGATTGATGAGGTCGAGGTACTGCGCCGCGCCTGCCCAGTCCTGCCGCGCAAGCGTATCCGGCGCGCCGGATGCGCAGGCCGTCAGCGATTTCCGGCCGGGGCCGAACGCACTGTCCATGGCGGCGCGAAGCTCTGCCAGCAGCAGAATGAAGTTTTCGCGGTCTTCCGCTTCCGCACCGGCCTTGCCCTCCCTTTTCGGTTGTTCTGCTCTGATTATAAACGCGCAGCCTTTCCCATGCAACGCCTCCGGCTGACATCGACAACAACGGGCAAAAAAAAGCAAGGATATCCGGCAGCGGCTCTTTGCGCATATTGGGGGAAGTATGGTATACTGTGGTCAAGGCTTCCCCCGCCGGGGAAGGCGTTTGGTGCATACCAACTGCATTCGGCTTTTGCTTGCTTTTTTAATGCGCTTTCTGAAACAGGAGGATCAATTCATATGCTGATACGCCCCGTCACAAAAGAAGAGCGGCTGCAGTCCGCGCAGCTGCTGACGATCGAAAGCGGCGATCTGACCATTTCCGCCGCAGACGATGCGATCCACTGCGACTACACGCTCCAGATCGGCGCGGAGGGCACGGACGGGCCTGCGATCTCGATCACGGATTGCGATGAGGGGCTGGAGGCCGCGGCGCTGCACGTCGCTTCGGGCGACATCCGCATCCGTGCCTCGGACGACTGCCTGAACGCAGCCAATTCCGACCTGTCCGGCTTTGATTTCTCCATGGATATCTCCGGCGGCACTCCGCCGGAAAAGCCGGATGGCGGTACGCCGCCTGAAAGGCCGGACAATGCATCGGAACCGCCGGAGCCCGGAAATCTGTAACCCCGGGCCGGTGGGCGCTGAGCACACAAAAAACCGCCGCTCTGCATTGCAGAGCAGCGGTAAGTTGTTTTGCATCAGAACAGGTTCAGAACCAGCGTCAGGACGATGAACACGCCGCCGACCCATTTGGTGGCGAGGGCGAGTTTCGCGTCGAGGCCCTTGTTCTTGTTCTTACCGAGGTAGGTATCACCGCTGCCGCCGGCGATGGCACCGGACAGACCTGCGGACTTGCCGGACTGGATCGTCACGATGACGACGAGGCCGACGGCCAGAATGACCTGAATGATCGTTAAAATCGTATGCAGAGCGTTCATGAAAATTCCTCCAAACCATTTGCCGCCCTTCGTCGGCAGACGGCTCGCCGAGATCATATTTTATCAGGCTGTTTCAAACAGCTAGAAAATCATATCACAATTCAGATGTGAATGCAAGAGCATTTTTGCCGTTTTCCGCAGAAATCAGCTCTTTGTGACCCACGTATTTGTGGCAAGACAAGTCAGATAGGCGTTGATGAAGCCGTCGAGCGCACCGTCCATGACGGCGTTGACGTTGGATGTTTCGAAGCCTGTCCGCGTGTCCTTGACGAGCGTATAGGGCATGAAAACGTAGTTGCGGATCTGGCTGCCCCATTCGATCTTGAGCTGTGCGCCCTTGATATCGGAGATCTTGTCCAGATGCTCACGCTCCTTGATCTCGATGAGCTTCGAGCGCAGCATCCGCATACACGTCTCGCGGTTCTGGAACTGATCGCGCTGCGTCTGGCAGGAGACAACAATGCCGGTCGGCTTGTGAATGAGACGCACGGCGGAGCTTGTCTTGTTGATGTGCTGGCCGCCCGCGCCGGAGGAGCGGTAGACCTGCATTTCGATATCCTCAGGCCGGATCTCGACGTCCTTGGAATCGTCCGTGATCTCCGGAATGACCTCGACTGCGGCAAAGGACGTCTGACGGCGGGCGTTTGCGTCGAACGGGGACACGCGCACAAGGCGGTGGACGCCGTTTTCGCTCTTGAGCATACCGTAGGCGTTCTCACCCTCGATGAGAATGCTGGCGGATTTGATGCCCGCCTCGTCACCGTCGAGATAGTCGAGAATCTTATAGGTCAGACCGTGCTGCTCGGTCCAGTGCGTGTACATCCGGTAGAGCATCGAGGCCCAGTCCTGCGCCTCGGTGCCGCCTGCGCCCGCCTGGAACGAGACGATGGCGTTGTTATTGTCATATTCGCCGGAAAGAAGCGTCTCAAGCCGTGCGTTTTCCATCTCCTGCTCGAGCTGGGCATAGCCCTCGGTCAATTCGGGGAGCATGGAGTCGTCGTTGTCCTCCAGCGCCATTTCGCAGAGCGTATACAGATCGTCCCACTGGCTGCACATTTTTTCGTATCGCGCGACCTTGGCCTCCAGCGTCCGGCTCTGCTTCATGACCTTCTGCGAGATCTCCTGATTGTCCCAGAAGCCCTCGGAATCGATCTGCGCGTGCAGGCGGTCGATTTCCTCTTTCGCGGCCTCAATGCCGAGGGAGTCCGCCAGCGCGTCCAGCTTGGGGCGGATATTATTGAGCTTTACCTTATATTCATCGAATTCAATCATGCTTTTCCCACACTTTTCAAAATTGTCGGGGTATATTATACAGGAAAACCGGCGGGATGTAAAGGGGAAACGAGAATTCTGGACGCTTTATGCGCGCAGCCCCTGCTCCGTCTCACGGGCGACGATCCCGGCCTCCATGACCGCGTGGACGCGTTCGCCGACCTCAATGGCCGTTTTTCCGGCCAGATCCTCCGCAGGAACGACGTCCAGCACGTCCAGCCAGACCTCCGTGTGCTTGCGGAACATATTGTGCAGAATTGCGCGGGAATTGACCAGCGAACAGACCACGATGGGCACATTCGACTTCTGCGCGATCTTGAACACGCCGCTGCGGTAGGGGAGAAGCGGAGCGTCCGTTTTGTTCGTCCCGCCCTCCGGGAATACGGCGATGGAGGCCTTGTCGTCCTTGATGAACTGGATGGCCTTGAGGATGGACTTGAGCGATTCGCGGTCGTTGTTCCGGTCGACCGGCAGGCAGAGTACCTCGCGCATGACCTGTGCGACAATAAAGATCGAAAAATTCTCCTTTTTGGACAGGAACGCCAGCTCCGCCCACGGCATGACGGCGTAAAACACGATGGGGTCGAACGCGAACCGGTGGTTGCTGACCAGCAGGAAGCGGCCCTTGCGCGGGACCTTTTCCAGCCCCGTCACATTGACATGGACACCGCCCAGTGCCAGCGCAATGCGGCAGAACTCGTTGAGGAGGAACCGGAAATAGCCGCTCGGCTTTTCCAGCAGCTTTTTCGGGTCGACAAATAGACACGAGACGAGCACGACCAGCAGAAACAGCACGACAAGCGCCAGAAAGCTGCCGAGAAAGAACACGGGAACCTGCCATACAGCCGCAAGCGAGGCAAAGCCGGACGCGGCATACGTCAGCGCGCAGCCGGAGAGCAGCGCAAGCGCGAGGAACACATAGAGCATGACGAATGAACACCTGCCGAATATGAAGATTTTCTGAAAATCCTCTTAAGATTTCAAGTATTCATTATATACACAGCCGGCGGGAAAATCATCCCGAAAAAGAAGAATTCACAAATAATTTAATAATTTACGGCTGCTCCGCCGCGCGCTGACGGCTGATCTCAGCCCAGCTCGGGAGCTTCGCGATGCGCTCCGCCAGCTCCTGCATACAGCCGGGGATGTCGATTTTCTGCGGACAGACCGCCGCGCACGCGCCGCAGCCGAGGCAGCTTTGCGGCTGCCGGCTCTTCGGCAGGGCTTCGACCGCCATGATCGCGTTCGTGGACGGTACGACGCGAAGCTCGTTCAAAACACGCAGCATCTGCGGAATGTCGATTTCCTGCGGGCAGCCGTCGCAGCAGTAGCGGCAGGCCGTGCACGGGACGGCGGACTTGAAGCCCTCCGCGATCTTCAGCAGCAGCGCCTGCTCTTCGGCACTGAGGGGCTCCGGATGGTCAAACGTGGCGAGATTGTCCTGCATCTGCGCCATGTTGGACATACCGCTGAGGATCATCGTCACGCCGGGGATCTCCTGCACCCACCGAAGCGCCCAGGACGCGTCGGAGGCCTCCGGCCGCAGCGCGTGCAGCTTTTCCTGCGCGGCAGCGGGCAGATTCGCCAGCTTCCCGCCGCGCACCGGCTCCATGACCCAGATGGGAATGCCGTACCGGTTCAGCAGCTCACATTTTTCCTTCGCCTGCTGCAGCGTCCAGTCGAGATAGTTCAGCTCGATCTGACAGAATTCCATCTCGTTCGCGTGCTTTTCCAGAAACGCTTCCAGCGCGGGCACGCCCGCGTGGGTCGAGAAGCCCAGGTGGCGGATACGCCCGTTTTTCTTCTGCTCCAGCAGATACTGGAGGATGTTCCAGCGCTCGTCTTCGTAGACGGCGATGGAATTTTCATAGACGTTGTGCAGCAGATAGAAATCGAAATACTCCACGCCGCACTTTTTCAGCTGCTTTTCGAACACGCCCTTCACGTCATAGCTCGGCGCGATCTGGTGTCCGGGGAACTTGTCGGCCAGATAAAAGCTCTCGCGCGGGTACTGCTTCAGAATTTCGCCGATGACGAGTTCCGCCTTGCCGCCGTGATACGGCCAGGCGGTATCAAAATAGTTGACGCCCTTCGCAATGGCCTCCGACGTCATGGCGGCAGCCTGCTCCGCGTCGATGGATTTGTCCTCCCGCAGCGGCAGCCGCATCGTGCCGAACCCGAGCTGCGAAAGCTTCAAGCCCTGAAAGTCCTTATAGATCATAGTTCGCATTCCTTTCTGTCGTTTTTATGTGAGATATTCAAAGTGTTCGTAGGGGCGGACAGAGTCGTCCGCCCCTACCGGGATTTGCAATCCGGGCTAGGGTGTATCTGAAAACTCCCAACGCACCCGGACAGCGGGCCTTTTTGCGGTGCGCCGCGTCATTTTTCCTTGAAATACGTCAGTATTCCTGCGAAAAAATGTCTTGCGCAACGCAAAAATCCCTCGCTGCCGGTCACATCATGAGTTTTCAGATACACCCTAATCGTCGTTTTCCTGCATCCAGTATAACAGAAAACCGCAAATTGCGCTATAAAAACATGGAAGCGCTCGGATTCTTTTTGACGCGCTTTTTTTCGAACGTATAGTGGAAATATTTTTGAATCTGTGTTAATATAAATTGGTATGCCGACCGGTGCGGGCGGCGACTTTCCAGACGGAGGAACTGGTATGACCTATTGGACAGCCATTTTACTTGGGCTCATACAGGGGCTTGCGGAGTTTTTGCCGATCTCCAGCTCCGGACATCTTGCGATCCTGCAAAACTTCCTGCGCATCGGCGATCTGGAAAACCAGATGCTGTTCGACGTGCTGCTGCATCTGGGGACGCTTGGGGCGGTGATCTTCGCGTATCATACGGAGCTGCGCGGGCTTTGCCGCGAGGGCCTGATGCTGCTGCACCTGCAGAAGCCCAAGCGCGGCGCGCGGCAGGACCCGGCAAGGCGGCGGCTGCTGCTGTTTCTCATCGCGGCGACGCTGCCGCTCATCCCGGCGGCGTTCCTGAGCGACTACCTTGACTCCCTGTTCTACGATACGTTCTTCATCGGCTTTGCCCTGATCGCGACGGGCTTTCTGCTGCTGGCCGCCGACCGCTACGGCCACGGCAACAAGACGGAAAAGGCCATGACGCTTTCGGATGCGCTGGTCATCGGCCTTGCGCAGATGATCGCGGTCGTGCCGGGTTTGTCGCGTTCCGGGACGACGATCTCCGCCGGGATGCTGCGCGGGTTTGACCGGACGTTTGCCGTCAAATTCTCGTTCTTCCTTTCCATTCCCGCCGTGCTCGGCGCGAATCTCCTTTCGCTCATAAAGGCAATTTCCGCCGGGATCAACTGGGCGGAGGTCCCGATGTATCTGTGCGGCGTCGCCGCCGCGCTTGTCTCCGGATATCTTGCCATTTTCGCGCTCAACCGCATTGCGCAGCGCGGAAAATTCGGCGGCTTCTGTTATTACTGCTGGGGTGCGGGTCTGTTGACGCTGATCCTGTCCCTGATCTCGTGAGGTGTTTTGGTCACATGGCTTCTGCGAACAAAAGAAAGTCCACGGCCTCCCGCGGACGGAAAAAAACAACAAAAAAGCAGTCTGCGCCCATCCGGCGCGAGATCGGCGCGACGGTCTGCGGCCTGCTTGCGCTGCTGACGATCTTGTGCTGCTTCAAGGTGAACGCGGCGTTTCTGGATCTGATGACGTCGGTGTTCCGGGGTCTGATCGGCGCGGGCTTTTACATCCTGCCGTTCTCGTTCATCATGAGCTTTTTGATCCTGATCCTGCACGACGGCAGGCCTGTCGCGCTGCGCGTGACCTGCACGTTCCTGACGGCCATGCTGATCGGCAGTCTGGTGCAGCTGGTCGGCGGAAAATTTGACGCGGACTGGGATTGGAGCGTCATTTCCGCGCTCTGGGACGGCGGCATCGACGGCACGGCAGGCGGCGTTCTGGCAGGCGGTATTGCGAGCCTGCTTGAAGCGCTCATCAGCCGCATCGGCGCGGCTGCGGTCGTGATCGTGGGGATGCTGCTGAGCCTGATCACAAGTCTTAACATGACGGTGGCAAGCATCGTGACGGCCATCAGGAACCGGCCCCGCGCGGAATATGCCGAGCCGCAGCGCGAGCACAAGGACCCGGCGCAGGTGCTCGTCGATACCGTTGCGAACAAGCACATCGAGCACGTGCAGCGCACGGAGCAGCGCCGGGCCTCCCGTGCGAGCGACTTTGACCTTCCGGTCGACGATCCCCCTCTGCCGGAGCAGCCGGAGAAGAAGACCGCGGGCAGAAAAAACGCGCCGGTGCGCCCGGACGTTTTTGTGGAAAACAGCCGCCGGCAGGAGAAGGCCGCCGAAGCGGCCCGGCCCGAACCGCAGCAGGAGCCGCAGGCGCCTGCTCAGGAGGAGACGGAGCAGCCGCCTATCCATAACGATTACAGAGCGCAGTTTGACGCGCTGATCACGGACACGCAGGAGGCCCCGGCGGAGGAAGCGCCGCCCGTGTCGAACGTCATTCCCATGGAGCTGCCGCACCAGATGCCGCCGCTCGTAATCGACCATTTTGATGCGCCGAAGCCGGCTCCCGCCGCACAGCCGCTGCCGCCGGTCGAGATCCCGGAGCAGCCGGAAAAGCTCAAAAAGGCGGACGTGCAGCTCGAAGCGGCCCAGATCGCGCAGGAGATCGGCCAGCAGGAGCCGCAGAAGCCGGAATACGAATTCCCGCCCGTGTCGCTCCTGAAGGCCGGAAGCGGCCAGTCGCACGACGGCACGGAGGAAATGCGGCAGAACGCCGAGCGCCTGAGCGACACGCTCCAATCCTTCAGCATCGAGGCGCATATCATCAATGTTACGCGCGGCCCGTCGGTCACGCGGTACGAGCTGGAGCTGCAGCGCGGCGTGAAGCTCTCCAAGGTCACGAATCTGGCCGACGATATCGCGCTGGCCCTCGGCGCGTCCGGCGTCCGCATCGCGGCCATCCCGGACAAGATCTCCGTTGTCGGCATCGAGGTACCGAACCGGATCGTCTCGGTCGTCATGGCGCGCGAGGTCATCGATTCGCCGGAATTTGAAAAGTGCAAGTCCCGCGTGTCCTTCGCTGTCGGCAAGGACATCGGCGGCAACTGCATCATCGGCAACATCGCCAAGCTGCCGCATATGCTCATCGCCGGTACGACCGGCAGCGGCAAGAGCGTGTGCATGAACAGCCTTATTCTCTCGCTGCTCTATAAGGCGACGCCGGACGAGGTGCGCCTTATCATGATCGACCCGAAAATGCTGGAGCTTTCGGTTTATGAAGGCATTCCGCATCTGTTAACGGAAGTCGTTACTGATATGAAAGATGCCGCCAACGCGCTGCGCTGGTGTGTTAACGAGATGGAGCGTCGTTATAAACTGATGTCTGCGCTGGGTGTGCGTAATCTGGCGGGTTATAACGAAAAAATTGCTGAAGCCGATCGCATGATGCGTCCGATTCCAGACCCGTACTGGAAGCCGGGTGACAGTATGGATGCCCAGCATCCGGTGCTGAAAAAAGAACCATACATTGTGGTGTTGGTTGACGAATTTGCCGACCTGATGATGA
>OHSG01000117.1_pt1 | contig 34582 bp, 29 predicted proteins | sample 1578601 | NCBI WGS metagenome assembly OHSG01 (sample SAMEA3879534, study PRJEB24766) | human gut metagenome | biome: human-associated habitat; feature: feces | place: USA | collected 1985/1987
AAAGGTCTCAGCAGACCGATAAGACAGAGTTTTGGAATCTTATAGATTTGTCGGATAAGACACTTGATTTGAATGCGATGGCTATGGAATGGCAGGAGTTCTACAATAAGAAACGACCACATTCCTCGCTGAACGGCAAGACTCCGATGCAAAAACTCAAGTCTGTTGAGCACCTTATTCCGATCCAGCCCGATGTGAGTGAAAAATTCTTGGAGTCAAACGAAGAAATCCTGCCACGTAATTACGAATATCTTAAATTCATAAAACATAGAAATAAGAAAGCTGCTGTTCAATAAGCTGTGGAGAATTACAAATATATCACTGGCTGTTAACACTTTTAAGCTCATCGGTCGGGGAACGGCCAGCGCCAAGGGGCGGGACCACCCGTCCCGACGAGCGTAAAAATGCGGCAAGCTAATGTAGCGAATCTGTTGTTATAGCACATGTCAACAAACTATACAACATGCTCAAACAGCCCATATTCACGCCAATAGAGCAGATTATAGTTAACACAATTGGGAAAATGAAAATATAATAATATGAAAGATCTAGTTTCTGTAATTATTACAACCTACAAAAGATCCGAACTTCTACCGCGTGCTATCGATAGTGTATTAGCACAATCCTATGAGAATATCGAGCTCCTCGTAGTAGATGATAATGATCCTGGTAGTGAATATCGTAAGGCTACAGAAAACCTTATTACAACACGATATAGCCAAGAACCTAAAGTCCGCTATATCAAAATGCCGAAGAATTCCGGTTCGTGCCCGGCTCGTGCTCAGGGAGTTTTTGAATCAAAAGGAGAATATATCAACTTCCTTGATGATGACGATGAGTTCCACCCAACAAAGATTGAACAGCAGATGAAAGTTTTTGCGGCAGATACAGAGAAAAAGCTTGCTGCAGTAGGATGCTATGCCAATGTTGTTGATGGGGCTGGGAGGTTACGTTATGTAGAAAAAGTGGACGTGAAAGGTAATGTATTCTTCTATCAGATGTGTGATAACGTAACGACTACTTCTATCGTTCTTATTCGTAAGTCTGTATATGTAGCCTCTGGAGGTTTTCAAACAATGTATTCGTGTCAAGAGCATTGGATGCTTATTCGTCTGTTCTCCGTATGCCCATACTACGATTATGTACCGGAGGTGTTAATTAACATTTATCAACACGAAGGGGCACGAATTTCTAATAATAATAATTGGGGAAAGGGTGCAATTCAACTATATGATAATGCTGCTCAATTTTTTGAGCGCTTTACTCCAGAGCAGGTTAAAATAATAAAAAAACGGATGAATGCACACATTATCAACAATTTGTATATATGCAACGAAGGGTTTAAGGCTCGTAAATATACCCTCCAAAGATTAAAAATTGGAGGGAAAATAACGATGGAAGATTGCCAGTTATATATGAAGTTTATCTTTGGTTGTAAAATATACCAATATTTTTGGAATACCCTTCTTGCAATCAAGCACCACACAATTGATAAATTAAAATGACGTTAACATTTTTTACAAACTATATACACCACCATCAGATACCTCTTGCAGATGCCTTCTATCAACATCTTGGGACGGATTATCACTTTGTAGCGATGGAGGAACTACCTGACTGGCTTATCAAGGGTGGTTATGACCCAACAATCGATAGACCATATATAATACGAGCTTACAAATCATCAGAAGCGATGTATACGGCAAAACGATTGATGTTAGAATCTGATGTCGTAATACATGCATACGGTCCAAGATACGAATTAATCGAAAGGAAAAAAAGAAATTTGCTAACGTTTGAGTATTCTGAGCGTTGGAATAAACGAGGAGGGCCATATCTTTTTGATCCTCGTAAACTCTTGAATATTTACCACAATCATTTTGTTTTCAGAAAATCAAATGTGTATATGCTCTGCGCAAGTGCATTTACAGCTAATGATGTTCGGTTCTATTGTTGTTACAAGAATAAATGTTTTAAATGGGGTTATTTCCCTAAAACAGAAAATTTAAATGCAGATTCTTTAGCAAAGTTAAGAGCAGAGAATCTCAAATGCGAACCAAAAATAATGTGGTGCGCACGTTTTCTTGACTGGAAACATCCAGAACTGCCTATAAAATTAGCAGCAAGACTCAAAGCAAAAGGCTACAAATTCCATATTAATATGTTTGGTTCCGGGGTAGAACTTGAGCCAACAAAGCTCCTTGCAAAAAAGTTAGGCGTAGAAGATGTTGTCTCTTTCTGCGGCAATCAACCCAATAAAGGCATTCTTCAACAGATGCAAGAACATTCGATATTCTTATTCACTAGTGATAAGGGAGAAGGCTGGGGCGCCGTACTTAATGAGTCTATGAGTAATGGGTGTGCTGTTATAGCAAGCAACATGATAGGATCTGTTCCTTTCTTAATTAAGGATGGTGTAAATGGTTTGATTTTCAAATCAGGAAATATTGATTCTTTGGCTGCGAAGTGTGAATTCCTTCTTAATAACCCAGATAAGCGCATCAAATTTGGCAAAAATGCAATTAGTACAATGACTATTGAGTGGTCACCACAAATTGCGGCTCAACGTTTTATCATTCTTGCAGAAAGTCTATTAAATGGGACTTTTGTAGAATTTAAAGAAGGCCCATGCTCAAAAGCATTTCCATATAAAAATAAACTTTAATAATTAATTATGAAAATTCTTTGGCTAACAAACATACTCTTTCCTGAACCACAAGCCAAGTTAACCGGGAATGGAGAGATTAAAGGAGGAGGCGGATGGATGACTGCTTCTGCTGAATTTCTTGCACGCTCAGAAGAAGTCTCTCTCGTTGTAGCTACAGTTTCTCCTCTAGTAGATTCCCTTACAGAAATCCAAGGTGCATGTATAAAATACTATATACTCCCTTATGGCAAGGGTAATAAATATTATAATCCTGAGTACGAACCATATTTCCAAAGCATCCAACAGAAAGAAAAACCAGATGTCGTACATATTCATGGGACAGAGTTCACCCAAGGTCTAGCCTATGTAAATGCTTGTGGTAATAAGAATGTGGTCGTTTCAATCCAAGGGATGAAATCTATAATTGCCAATTATTATTGTGCAGGCATCACTCTCAAAGAAAGATTCCGAAACATTACACTCCGTGATCTTATCAAAGGCGGCATCGGTCGCGAAGCAAAGCAGTTCGCAAAACAAGGTCGCAATGAAATAGAGCTCATTCGCAAGGTGAAACATGTTATTGGCAGAACTGATTGGGATAAAGCTCACACATGGGCTTATAATAATTATATCTCTTACCATCATTGCGATGAAACCTTGCGTGCTGAGTTTTATACTTCACGCAAATGGGATTATAGCCAATGTAAAAAACATTCTATATTTCTCAGTCAGGCATGGTATCCATTGAAAGGAGCCCACCAAGTATTAAAGGCTGTAGCTATTTTACTTAAGAAATACTCTGATTTGGAAATACACATTGCCGGTAACGATATGACTCAATATGCAAACCTCAGAGGTATAATACATTATACTACATACGCAAAGTATCTTACTCGGTTGATCAATCGTTATCAATTGAAGGATAGAATCAAGTTTTTAGGTCCATTGTCAACTAAAGAAATGATAGATGAATATCTTAATTGCAATGTCTTCATCTGTCCTTCGTCAATTGAAAATAGTCCAAATTCATTAGGTGAAGCACAGCTATTAGGGACACCTTGTATTGCTAGTTTTGCAGGTGGTGTACCAACAATGATGAAGAATTTAGAAAAATATTTATTCCGGTTTGAAGATGTTGAAGAACTTGCATATTTGATAGACTCAACTTTTACTCAAGGGAGTAAATATGTCAACAATATTACTGGAGCCGTTTATCGCCATGATCCAAAAAGGAATAACACTGAATTATTAAACATCTATGAAATAGTATCAAAAGATGTATATAGTAATAATAACTAGTTTACTAGCGCTTTATTTGACTTATCTGGAATCTCGAGGCCGAAAAAAAAACGGCATGAAATTAGGGTTTATTTTATTGACCATATTAGCGTCTATTCACTACGACTATGGCAATGACTATATGTCCTATTATGAACTTTCCAAGTCTTTGGAAAATATTCCATGGGATTTTAGAGGTATCATGGAGGGTGACTATTACCGCGAACCTGGCTGGGTTATCATTAATAAATTGTTTAGCTATATTGGAGGTTTTTTTACTTTGGTAACAGCACTAAGCATATTCCAAGGAGTTGTTTTTTATCGTTTTATCAAGAATAATATAGATAAAAAGTGGTGGTGGATGGGAATATATATATATACTATTTGCACCAGCTTTTATGTAATGAATTTCAGTATGTTACGACAAGGATTTGCAGTCGCTGTTTTTTTGGCATGCTATCCTTTAATAAAACATCGAAGCTTAATAAGTAGTCTAATAGCAGCGGGCATTATGTATCTAACATCATTTGCTCATCATTCAGCGCTTTTAACCATTCCTTTCTGCTTTTGGTCGTTCTTGCCGGTTAAAAATGGCAAATTATGGTGTAGCATTTATGTTGTTGTGTTTATCATGATGTATTTATCACGAAACTTCTTAAATGCCATATTGAGACCTCTATTTACAACAGACTTAGCCGAGGGATATCTTAATACTTATGGGCAGTCTGATTGGGATTTTACCGGAGGAATTGGATGGGTGTTATTGATGTTACCATTTGTTGTTAGTATGTCATATCTGTTTAGATCTGACGATAATCAAAAACGATCTTTAGTAATGTTGAGTGCAATTAGTACGATGATCTCGCCGATTGCTATGATAGTTCCTCTAGCAGGGCGAATGGGTACCTATTTCTCCATTTTTTCTATTGCAGCATTCCCTATTGCTTATTCAACTATTCCAAACAAACAAATGCGACAGGTCTTGATAGGCTTATACCTATTGATAACAACTTTTGACTATTATAAATTCTTTTTCATTGACCCAACATGGGCAGAGCACTATAGAGTTTTTCATACCATCTTCGAAGTCTTATCCTAAAAATGAGAATACAACTGATATCATCTCTTCTATCTATCCAGGTGTTAGAGAGTATTCGTTCGCATACAGGTCAGTACCCTGCATATGCAGTCCAAAAGTTTTATCGTGTATTGGCAGAGGGATTTGTTAAGAATGGTGTACCTGTAGAGGTAGTGTCCAATCCTCCTGCATTTGCATCAACAGACAAATTTGTAAAATTCGCATCAGATACAGAGAATGGAGTTACATACAAGTACATGACATTTATCAACAAATCCATCTTCCGTCATCTGTCGCTTTTCTTCAATTCGTTTTGGACTTGTTTTAAGTTCGGACATTCGAAACTTGAGGATAAGGCTATAATCTGTGATATTCTCTGCTATAGTACTTGTATGGGGGCAATCCTTGCGGCAAAGTTAACAGGCACCAAGATTGTAGGATTAGTAACCGACATGCCATGGCTCGTAGACGAGGATGGTGTAATAAGCATCAAGATGCGTATGCTACATGGATTTCAGAAGTGGTATATCCATAAGTATTCTCATTACATCTTTCTAACGGAGCAGATGAACGAGCCTATCAACATTAAACATCGCCCTTATCTGGTTATCGAAGGCTTTGCCAACATTGATATGGAGAAGATAGATAATCTGCTGACGGAAAAAGAGTCGCCCAAACAGATTATGTATGCCGGGTTCCTACAAGCTAAGTATGGCCTGAAAATGCTGGTTGATGCCTTTATGTCGTTGAAAGATTTGGATGCAAAACTAGTTATCTACGGGACAGGACCTTATGCAAAAGAATTAACAGCATGTACCAAGAAAGATAAGAGAATAGAATATCGAGGTTTAGCTACCAACGATGAGATAGTTAAAGCTGAATTAAAGGCCTCAGTTCTGGTAAACCCACGTCCTACTCACGAAGAATACACCAAATACTCATTCCCTTCAAAAAACATGGAATATATGGCTTCTGGAACCCCCATTCTGACCACCAGACTTCCTGGAATGCCTCCAGAATACTATCCTTATATTTACAGTTTCGAAGAAGAAACTACCGAGAGCTATGCGTACATCATCAAGCAGGTAATAAACCTATCTGCAGAGGAACTTCATGCAAAAGGAGTAGAAGCTAAGGCTTGGGTTTTGAAAAACAAGAGTAATATCCATCAGTGCAGCCGCATTCTCAAAATGCTAAAAGCATAAAAGAAAGAATAAAGAATGATACTTCCCATATCTGTCATAATTCCCACAATGAATCGCCCTGAGAGCCTTGACAGGACTCTCGAATATATAGCGGAGGCGACTAATGTTCCTCAACAGATTATTGTGGTGGATCAGTCACAAAATAAAGAAATTCAAGATCTGAATAAGGCTTCTCTAACAAAACACAAAGAGTTTCAATCTCAAATATATAAATATCAAAACATCGCGAGTTCAACCAAAGCGCGAAATCTAGGTATATCTTTGGCTACCAATGAGATACTCGTTTTTTCGGATGATGATGTTGATGTACCCGCTTCTATCTTTTCTAATATTGCAAGCCTAATGCAAGATGAGAAAATAGTAATGATTGCGGGACTCGATGATCTCTCACAGCAATCCAAGACAAATATCGGCTATTTCCTCGGCACCAAATCATATTTTAATCGAAAGATTGGTCATGTTACTTCATCTATGTTAGGCCGTTATCCTGATAATGTGACATCACAAATAGAAACACAATGGGCACAAGGTTACTTCTTCGTAGTTCGTAAGAGTTGTTTGGATCGTTGGCAAATTCGTTGGGACGAGAATCTCACCAGCTATGCCTATGCTGAAGATCTTGACTTTAGTTATACCTACTATAAGCAGGCTAAGAAAGAAGGTCTTCGTTGCATACTTGACCCCAGCGTGCATGTGAAACATCTTGCTTCCTTGGAGTATCGTGAGCCAAATACCAAAAGTACCTATATGTACATTATCAATCGTAAATATCTTGCACATAAGCATCATATGGGTTTCATAGGTGTTTTCTGCAGAAACTGGTGCGAGTTTTGGCGCTTTGTGGAACATGTTATTGGTAGGAAAGAACCTAAAACATTTCTAAAGGCATACCTTTGTAAATTCAAGTATGGCAAAGAAATAAATGCCGGTAAGCTGAATTATGAAAAATTCATGAGGCAATGAAGAATGTTATTTTTTGCACAAATCTACCATCTCCCTATCGAGTGGATTTTTTCAACGAATTTGGGAAGTATTGTGACTTAACTGTACTCTACGAACGTCATTCATCAGCTGAACGTAATGCAGCTTGGAAGGGTACTAACGCGAAGGCCTTTAAAGAAATATACCTAGAGTTGAATTTAGTGGGCGTAGATCGGTCCAAAGGTCCAGCACTCAAGAATTATTTGAAGAAGCATCAGTCGGATGTTTTGATATTTACAAACTATGCCTCTCCCGCTACTATGGAAGCAATTACGTGGTGTCGCTTGCATGGTCGTAAATATTATATTGAGTATGATGGAGGTTTCAACAAAAAGGACTCTTTTATCAAGAGTTTACTGAAAAAATTCTTACTGAGAGGTGCAATAGGGCATCTTACGACAGCTGACGAACATATTAAGTATCTAAAATCTTTAGGCATCAAAGATAGTCAGATTTTCAAGTATCCTTTTACTTCTATTAGCGAAAAGGATATTACCGATGCAAATATATTGACAGCCAAAGGTCGTGGTTATTTCAAACAAAAGTTGAAAGTGACTGAAGATAAAATGATTCTATCAGTCGGACGCTTTTCATATGAGAAGGGGTATGGTAAAGGCTATGATATCCTCATGCGTCTGGCAGAACATCTCAATCCATCTGTCGGTATTTACATTGTGGGAGATGAACCTACTCAGGAATTTATGGATTGGAAGAAGGGAAAACACTTAGTGCATGTACATTTTGTAGGCTTCAAGGAAAAGAAAGACCTTGCAGAGTATTATGCCGCAGCAGATCTCTTTACGATCCTCTCTCGTGGAGATATCTGGGGATTAGTGGTTAACGAAGCCATGACATACAGCCTGCCAATTATCTCGTCTAACCTCTGCATAGCTGGTACTGAATTGGTGAAAGATGGAGAAAATGGCTTTGTGGTAGATTTAGAAGATTTCTCAACTCTCAAGAAACGATTTTCTGAACTCATTTCTGATGATACACGATTAAAAACTTATGGTAGAAATAGTTATCTGAAGATTACAAAATACACGTTTACACAAATGGTCGAAAGTCATAATAAGATATTAGAATTAGAACGAGAAAATATATAAACAAGCGCTTGACATTTAGGAAGAATAGACATCGTTACTGTTGGCCAATTTACCCATCACAAGAGCTTTAGCGCTAAGCATAACGGAGACCTTGAATGGCTTTTATATTTGTAACGTGCACTAACAATCAACAAGACCAAGTTGAATATAAGAACGTGATTAATAAGTTTGTTAATTCTACCTTTCCGACAACTATCCTAAATTTAGACTTAAGGCAAAATCTTTTTAATGATACAAATAGCACGTTAAAAGGAACTCTGGTATCATTAGCAAGAGTCAAGAACTAAAGGAGAGGGCAAATTATGCTATTGGATTACAAGAAAGGAGCATAGATATTTTCCGATGAATGCATTATGCATTTATTCAAAATACTCCTTTTTATAAAATTATAAAAAGAAAGTAGCATGAACAAAAAAATATTCTATATCTCTTGTGCTATCAACTTTGGTGCTCCAGGCCGTATAGTAGAACAAATCGGGCTACTAGCTCAAAAGCATGGATATGAGGTGTTGGTAGCTCATAGCTCACGTAATGAGAATCCTACTCAATTACCACATTTTGCCATAACAACAAAATATCAAGAAGTGTTTCATGCTATTGGAGCGAAATTCCTAGATTTGCATGGATTATTAAATACAAAGCAGACAAAAGTCTTAGTGGAGCGAATCAAGGAATTCAAACCAGATATCATTCATCTACATAATATCCACGGTTATTTCTGCAATTTCAAAATATTGTTTGAGTATCTTGACTCTATTGATACACCTGTAGTTTGGACAATGCACGATTGCTGGCCTTTCACTGGCAGATGTTTCCATTTTGTTGGGGTAAACTGCTACAAATGGAAAACAGGATGCTATGACTGCAAAGCAGAGGCTGGTTATACAGTATCCAAATATGTTGATCGGTCAAAATCGCTTTATGCGCTCAAAAAGCGGTTGTTTTCATCGGTCAAAAACATGACGATTGTGCCCGTTTCAGATTGGCAAGCTGCATTTCTTAAGGACTCTTTTCTAAAAAATCATAGTATCCATACCATCCACAATGGAGTAGATTTAGCGAAATTCCGTCCTATGGATGGTAACCACCTACGGAAAAAGCATGAGATAGAAGGAAAGTTCGTACTTTTAGGTGTGGCATCACCTTGGAACACGCGCAAGGGATTAGATGACTTTTTTAAGTTGAACGAGATGTTACCACATGATGGGTTTACTATTATCCTTGTGGGCCTGAAACCAGAACAAGTTAAAAAGTTACCAGAGGGTATTATTGGAATCACCCGCACAGAGAACCAGCAAGAGTTAGCTGAATATTATTCAATGGCTGATTGCTTTGTAAATCTCACCTACCTTGATACCTTCCCCACTGTCAATCTTGAGGCTTTAGCGTGTGGGACACCTATACTTACTTATCAGACAGGCGGCAGTCCGGAGGCTATTGATGAACAAACTGGAGTCGTGGTGGAACAAGGTGATCTGAAGCAAGTCGTCTCGGCTCTATATTCTATGAAATGTAAACCCTTATCATCTGACTTATGTCGTAAACGAGCAGAAAAGTATTTTGATAAAAATAAGTGTTTCGAGGAATACATAAACTTGTACGATAGCTTAATCTAATCATGCGAATACTGATTATCAGCCAATACTATTTTCCCGAACAGTTCCAAATTAATGATATTGCCCCTGAACTTGTCAAGCGAGGACATGAAGTTACAGTACTTTGCGGAATTCCCAATTATCCCAAAGGAGTTGTATTTCCCGGTTTTGAGACAAAGGAACAGAGGAATAGAGCAGAACAAGAATATTTTGAGAAGACCGGAGTGCGTGTGATACATGTGAATCAGATACCTAGAGGCAAAGGTCCCATCTCTCTTATCCGCAATTACATTTCTTTCGTAAGAAATAGTAAGGTAAAAATAAATAGTCTAAACGCAAATAGCGAGAAGTTTGATGCTGTCCTTGGATATCAATTGAGCCCTATTACTTCGATGTATGCAGCTCTGGAATACAAAAAATTGACGAACACACCTGTAATATTCTATACTCTGGACTTGTGGCCGGTATCAGCCGAGGGTATGCTCAAAAGCAAAATGAACCCGCTGATGTGGCCTATAAATAGAATAAGCCGCAAATTATACCAAGGAGCAGATAGGATATTGGTAACATCTCGCCCGTTTATCGACTATTTACACAAAGTGAACGGCGTACCGATGGAACGAATGGCATATCTGCCACAACATGCTGATACAGCTATGCTGGATATGGACATGACGGCCGATAATAACGGAGTGGCAGACTTCATGTTTGCCGGAAACATAGGCAAAGGGCAACGAGCTGATGTAATCATCAAGGCTGCAAAGATTCTTGGCAAACGCAAAGACTATAAGATCCATATGGTAGGCGATGGCCGGATGCGAGAGGAATTAGAGCAAATTGTACGAACAGAAGGATTAGAAGAGAATGTCGTCTTCTACGGTAATCAGAAGCGTGATGAGATGCCTAAATTCTACAAAATGGCAGACGTGTTACTTATCACTCTCCGTGGCAACAACGAGGTTGGCGACACCATCCCGGGCAAAATGCAAATGTATATGACCACAGGCAAAACAATCCTTGGAGCCATCAACGGTGGAGCTAAAGAGGTCATCAGAGAGGCGCACTGTGGCAGTTGTGTGTCGGCCGGAGACTATGAAGGATTAGCCAGGCTGATGCAGGCCTACATTGAAAATCCACGAGACTTTGACCAATGCGGCACAAATGCCCGTGAGTATTTCAAAAAACATTTCACTTTGGAGCATTACATGAATGGTCTCGAACGAGAATTACAAAGTGTCATCAAGAACTAAAATCATGATACAGTTCAAGAAACTGATGAATGGCCGAGCATTGTATCAGGAGCCAGATAAAATATGGGTAGCCAAGGGCAGGCATTTCTTTGCAGTGGATTACAATGGCCAGCGTAAGAGTCGAGTATTCACGGTGCCCGGAGGACTAAAGGAACGTTTGATGACTTGCGGCCGTATTCTGACCCAAGGCACGCGCAACGATATTCGCATCCTGCTTCCTCTGAAAAACGGCAACATATTGATCGCCGCAAAAAGAAAGGTTCTCGTCTTCTCCCCTTCAGGTAAAGTCGTGAATATATGGACAGACTTCCAAGGTAATAAACCCAGCCACCAAGGAGCATGCGTAACACCCGACGGCTCGGTTTTTTTCGCAGAGTACCTGCTCAATCCAAAACGAGACCACGCAATCCGTCTTTGGCGGTCAAAAGACCACGGTATAACCTGGCAGATTGTAAAAGAGTTTATTCCAGGCGACATTCGTCATCTTCATTTCATAAAGTGGGATACTTATGCAAAATGTCTATGGATGGGAACAGGTGATTATGGCGAGGGCGGATGCGAGAACCGTTTGTATCAGAGCAAAGACAATGGTGAAACCTGGCGTCTGGTCGGTCAGGGCAGCCAGGATTGGAGAGCAATTGGAGTCTGTATGACTGAAAATGCCCTTACTTGGGGAACAGATGCCGGAAGTTGTCCTGACACGGTACATTTCGTACGCATGGACCGCAAAACTGAACGCCTGGAGGTTTTGGAGGAGATGGAAGGACCTTGCCATGGCATGGCTTCGTTTGCAGACGGTCGTGCTTTCTACTCAACAGGAGTTGAAGGAGGAGAAAATGAAAAAGACAACATCGCACGCATGAAAATGCTGAGAGCTGATGGTAAATTGGAAACCGTATGGGAATGTCAAAAGGACTGGATTCCGCTCATCGTTCAGTATGGTGTGATGCGCTTTCCTTTGGGAAGCGACCAATGCGATAAGGTGGTGTTCAGCACTTTGGCATTGAAGGACCATGGCGAATGTGTTATGATTGAAAAATAATTTTCTAGAAATATGAAAGAAAAAAAAGATAAGCCCACTGTCACTTACAGACTTCTTTGTTTGCTGGGCTTTAAATATCCTATTGAGGACTATGGCGATGTTAGCTTGTGGAAGGTAATTAAACAGTTCTTCACAAACTGGTATCATCGTCTGCTTATCAACTCGATGAACTGGGCTATATTAGAGCCCTTCAACCCTCGTAAATTGCGTCCTGCTATTTTACGTAAGTTAGGGGCAAAAGTGGGTAAAGATGTATTCATAGGCGACTACGTACGTGTTGATTTGAATCATTCTGATTTAATCGAGATGGAGGATGGCGTACATATTGCAGGCAGTGTGCGTCTACTTTGCCACAAAAAAGACTTGGCGAACTACAAGGTTGGCGAGACATACGGTATGCAACCTTATAAGTATGGAAAAATTCATCTATGTAAGAATTGTGCTATTGGTACTGGTACCTTGATAATGCCTGGTGTAACTGTTGGAGAGGGTGCTATTGTGGGCGCTGGTTGCTTGGTTACAAAGGATATTCCTGCATGGAGCCTTGCACTGGGCAGTCCGGCAAAGGTAGTAAAGTATTTTCCCGGAGGAGAATCAGTGAAATAAGGCATAAGAGGCATTGTTAGAACCAAGAGAAATATTCTGGAGACCAAATAAACAAGAAAGGACTCAGAAAAAAGACATAGTCCTTGTAGTGAATTGCTGTATTTAATGGCACATGTACAGCAGAAAAATGGGAAAAGGAGCCTCATATTGTATGGCAGAAAGTCATGTAATCGCTTATGCCAAGGGACTGGCAATTTTTACTTTTCAACGATCGACCATCTGCCGAACTCTCAGTACCTCCAATATATCAACTGCTAACAGGGTTGAAAAGAAATCAATGCAATAAGACCTACACAAAGCGCCAAATGAAGCTAAGTATATCTTGACAGCTCTTTGAACTGGGAAGGATTGCTGTGGTGAAGTTAAAAAGGCAATATATTATTAGACGATACCATCTGATTCTAAAATTGAGGTATTCGTGTGACTTTAATTGCTCGCTTTCTGATTTTAAGAAAAGATCTTGATTACAGAAGAAGTTAGTGTATAAATAATTAGAGATTTCTACAAGATCTATTTTCCCATATGGCGAGACTTACAGCCATCTGTTCTCCAATGCGTGGGGACATAGACATGAAACACTTAGGAACAATTCTTAGTCCTTTGTGCTCTTTCAATTCTGCACCCTTTTTCTAATGGAGAAGTATATGAGAATCCATTTTTTCAAAGATGCTTTTACTTTAGAAAGTAATAATGAATCGGAGATTAGTAAAGTATATGGAAGAAGATAGATAAGAAACTTTTTGAGTATGCAGCGAGGACGTACGACTTCTTTTGTTTTACGCAGATCTGAATAGCTCCTACTAAATGAAGGGAGCCTTTTCGCTCTAAAGATAAGGCAACAAAGAGATTATGGCAATCGATACTATGTTGGTGATGAGTTGAATTATGAATGGAAAATAGACCTACAACTTGTCAAAGGCCATTTCTAAGACAACAGAAAGTAGTAGACATATCATAAACATTCCGTGACCAACGAGTTGGCTTGAACTTGTTATCCTCAATTATAATATGCTATTATAGAATTATTATAGAAACTAGATATGACTTACAGATTCTTTAAACGTTTTTTTGACGTGATTTGTGCCTCTATTGGCATTGTGGGCACCTCGCCTATCTGGATTATTTCAGTTATCCTAACTGAAATCAGTGATCCCGGACCGTTATTTTACTTCGCCAATCGCGTGGGAAAGGATAATAAGAGATTCAAAATGTGGAAATTTCGGTCTATGCGTGTAGCACGTGGTGCAAATGAAGCGTCTCTCCGACCAGAACAGGATCGCATTTTTTGGTGGGGAAAAATTATGCGCAGACTGAAGATTGACGAACTGCCTCAACTTATCAATATCTTGAACGGAACCATGTCCATAGTAGGCCCGCGACCTGCAGCTGTCGATCAGGTAGAGATCACCCGAGGTGGAAAAAATGCGATTGCAGCAACAGTCCCTTGTGGGCTCACCAGCCAGTCCAGCCTTTGGGATTACATCTATGGCGATCAGTTTCCTGACGAAAATGAGTATAATGACAAGGTACTGCCCATTCGCTTGAAGTTGGATGTGTATTACGTAAAGCACGCTTCTTTCTTCGGTGATATCCAGCTAATTTGGTGGACCTTGCTTGCAATTTTATATACAGCATGCGGTAAATATCCTCAATGGATGCATGATAAGTTAGTTGAATACTCTAAAACCGTATAACACTAAATATAAAAAACGATGAAATACTTACTAGTCGTAGCTCATCCCGACGATGAAACGCTCGGTGCAGGAGCTTCGATGTGGAAATGGTCACATCAAGGCAATACTGTGGATGTATGTATCATGTGCACAGAAGCAAAGGCTCGTGCTTTCCGTCCTTCAGACGAAGAGCTCGGTGACGACACAAACGAATCTAATAAATTCCTGGGGGTAAATAAAATTTATGAGGGGACGTTTCCGAATATTGAGATGAATACAGTTCCTCATCTTCAATTAGTGCAGTTTATTGAAGCTGCCATTAAGGAAAGCGAGCCGGATATCGTCATTACACATCATCCTGCAGATACAAACAATGATCATCTGCAAACCTCAATGGCCTGCCAAGAGGCAATTCGTCTCTTCCAACGTCGGCCAGAAGTAAAGCGCGTGAAAGAGTTCTGGTATATGGAGGTTCCGTCATGTTCGGAATGGAAAATAAATAACGCCATGAACTCTTTTAATCCCAACTGCTATGTAGAGACGGGAAAAGATGGCATTGAAGCTAAGATTAAGGCCCTTTCAATGTATCGTGGCGTAATGCGTCCGTATCCACACCCACGTTCCGCCGAGTTTATAACGGGACTTGCCGCCTATCGTGGCGGGCAATGGGGACTCAACTACGCTGAAGCCTTTGAGGTTGTTTTACGGGCCTATTAGTTGCCTTCCGGGAAATCCCCAGCAGGTTTTCTAACACCCATAAAACAATAACAACCATAGATTTATCAACTTTAGATATATGTATTGAGATATGACTCATATAAAACTCGACAACAAATTTTTTGACAGCGTCCAGGAACAGGCCGAAAACTCACCTCGTCGCAGAATGAATTATGACCTGAGGACTTCGGTCGAGGATTCCTCCCAAAGAATGCTCAATGTCTTGATGTCAGACACTGTAATCCCTATCCACCGACATCGGGAAACTTCCGAAACGGTAGTCGTCTGCCGCGGCGCAATCAGAGAGGAGTTCTACGATGACCAGGGACATAAGACAGAAGAATTTATTCTTCGCGCCGGCGGAGAGTGCCCTGCAATCCAAGTACCCAAAGGTGTGTTTCACACTACGGTTTGCCTTGAGGATGGCAGCATCATCTTCGAAGCCAAGGACGGAGCCTATAAGCCCATCTCGCCCGAGGACGTTTTATAGATTCAACCTCATTCATGTTATACGGCCCGGAAGAATAATCTTTCGGGCCGTATTCATATTCTATATCCAATACCCTCGCAAAACACCGAAACGTCCTCCCCTCCCGACCATACTCCACGACTCGTTAACCGAAAAATCGGCGACAGAGTTTTGTCCCGGAGACTGGCCTGCGCTATCTTTGTGGAAAAATCCGAAAACCGTGAAAAGACGCATATTCGTTACGGGCGGAGCCCACGGAATCGGAAAGGGAATTGTCGAGGCCTTTGCCCGGCAAGGAGATGAAGTGGTCTTCTGCAATCTCGACCCCATCCTCGGAACCCAAACCTCAGCCGAAACCGGCGCCCGCTTCTGTCAGCTGGATGTTATCGATGCCGTCAGCCTCGAAAGATGCATGTGGGAAATCTTCGAGACCTGGGGCGACATCGACGTCCTGGTGAACAACGTCGGAATCAGCCCCTTCAAGCCCCTCCCCGAACTGTCAATCGAGGAGTTCGACCGGGTAATCGCCACCAACTTGCGCCCGGTCTTCATCACATCCTGCCAGTTGGCGCTCCACCGCCAGCAGAACGGTAACCGCAGCTACGGCCGCATCATTAACCTCTGCTCGACGCGCTACCTGCAGAGCGAGGTCGGAACGAGGCCTACTCCGCTTCGAAGGGCGGCACCTACTTGCTGACCCATTCGCTGGCCGTCTCGCTGGCCCCGCTTCACATCACGGTCAATACCATTGCCCCGTGTTGAATCCACGTCCGCGAAGAGGAGCTGCTGCGCCCCGAGGCTCACGCCTTCCATTCCTCGGGGCGGGTCGGCACCCCGGAAGACATTGCCTGCCTCTTCCTGTGCGATGAAACGATTTTCTCAACGGGCAGACTCTGACAATCGACGGCGGTGCCACCATCCGAATGATCTACCCGGAATAGCAATCAACCCTCCTATTGTATATAATATAGAAAGCGCCCCGAGAATCTCCGCTCCCGGGGCCTCTTTTTTTGCTTCTCACCCACCCATTTCCCACCTCCAAAAACAGATTGAAAAATTACCGAAGAAGTCTGGATTGTTCATGTTATTGTTTGTTTTGCAGTACCGTATGCAAAACAGGGAGCAACGCGGAATCTCAGCGAGGACCATTCGGGAACGCAAAAATTCGGCCTTGAATTTTTTATGGATGAAAATACTTAATTTCGACTAGGAGGTCCTTTTTTCTCCGCCAAAGGGTGTAAATCCGTTTTCACGGGATTTGCACCCTCTTTCTTTTTGCCTCCATGGTCAGGAGGGGGAAGTCCCGGCTGTAAAAAATATCCGGTGGTTGTAGCATTGTGCGCCGTCTCGTGTCTGAATGGAAAAATTGAAGACATGAGAGGCTTATTGTTGTACAGGGTCGGGTTGTTGTGTGTCGCGCTCCTGGGTGTTTCGGGCAATGGCGTTGCGCACTCTTTCTCGGAGCTGTGTGTCGGCTGCGGGAAGCAGACCGTTATTCGGGCATCCGAATATTTGCCTAAACGACAAAAATATGCCCAAACGACAATTACAAAAATGCCTATTCGACAAAAATGTGCGATTCTGACAAATTCAGCACATCGGGGTGCCTGGAAAAGCCACGCGACTTTGACCCTTTTGGCCAAACAGGATTGCCCCCTTTGGCTACAATATGATTGACCCTTTTGGCCAAAATAGTATTGACCACTTAATTCACCTATTGTTATAGATTTTTTTTGTGTAGATTTGAGTGCCCGAGTCCTGGTGTAACGGGGGTGATAATAAAATCTATACAAATGGATAAACGAATCAAAAACATTTTAAGATGTTATGCGGCCGGCATGGGAATCAAGGAAACGGCGTCCACGTTTTGTATCTCCCGTAATACGGTCCGCAAGTATGTCCGCCTGTTCCTTTCAAGCGGCAAGAGTATTGAACAGCTTCTTTCCCTGTCCGATGTGCAGTTGGACGAGTTGTTCGGCTGTACGGCATCCCGTCATCGGGAGCCTTCCCCCAGAAGGATTGAATTGGAGGCCTTGCTTCCCAGATATGTATCCCGCCTGTCACGTAAAGGCATGAGTGTCCGAAAACTGTTCAAAGAATACCATGCCGAATATCCGGACGGCTATCAGTTATCTTCCTTCAAACGGATTGTCCGCGAATACAGATTTCACATCAAGGTCGTCGGCCATGTCGAGCACTATGCCGCCGACCAGATGTATATTGACTTTGCCGGTGACAGGCTTGAAGTCGTTGATGAAATGACGGGCGAGACGAAGAAAGCCGAGGTGTTTGTCGCCATCCTTCCGTTCAGCCATTATACCTACTGCGAAGCCGTGTGGTCGCAACGCAAGGAAGACCTGATAAAGGCATGTGAGAATGCCATGCAATATTTTGAAGGCGTTCCTGCGGCTATCGTCCCCGACAATCTGAAGGCTGCCGTCACACGAAGCGACCGCAACGAGCCTGTCATCAATGATGATTTCGCCGCTTTTGCCGAATATTACGGCTGTGCGGTCTATCCCGCCCGTGTGCGTCACCCCAAGGACAAGGCTTTGGTGGAAAATGCCGTAAAGCTCCTCTACCGTTCCATTTACCTTGACATAGAGGGAATGACATTCTCCAGCCTGGAGGAACTCAATACCGCCATCCGTGTCTCCCTGCTTGATTTCAATGAAAAGGTGATGGCCGGACGGGAGGTGTCACGCAAGGAAATGTTCCTTCAAGGAGAGAAGGACTATCTTCGGCCGCTTCCCGTGAAACGTTACGTAATGAAAGAAAGGAAGCTGATGACTGTGGGAAAGAACTCCTACGTTTCCTTGTTCAAGCACCATTACAGCGTTCCAAAGGAGTATGTAGGCAGGCGCATGACGATTCTCTACGATGCCGACACGGTGGAAATCTACTGTGGCATGAACCTTGTCGCCATCCATGACCGCTGTGACATTCCCTACGCTTATTCCTGGAAAAAGGAGCACAACCTGCCGGGACACTATGGCCCCTATGACAAGGACTTGGAGGAACTTTTCCGGCGTGCCTCGGAAATAGACAATATCGTATTGAACTATCTACGGGAAGTGGAGCGGCCATGCAATATCCGCCAAAAGCGTTCAGGTCATGCCGTGGCATCCTGACCCTGGAGAAAAAATACGGCCGTGACCGTCTGGTTGCGGCTTGCGCATGTGCGGACCAGAAGTTGCAATACGGGTATCAGGCCTTGCGCGAGGTGCTTGAACTGGGAGAAGACGCGGATTTCCTTCCCGATGAGGACGGTAAAGTACAGCCCGACATGACTTCCCCGGCTCCATTGACCCACAAAAACATACGTGGACGTGAATATTACAGAAAGGACAAACAATAAAACTCATATTTATGGAAGTAAACAATAAAACAGCTCCCGTTACGGGACAACAGGACCAGAATACCATATCACTGGATTTAATGAACCGTATGAAATTGCATGGCATGGCAGAGGCTTTCAGGGAAAGTCTTGCCGGCACCACTCCGCAATCCATGACTGCGGACACGTTCCTTTCCATGCTCCTCGCACGCGAATGGGACTATCGTGCGCAGGCTGCCATTGCACGGCTTACCAAGAATGCGGCATTCCGCTACAAGGCCTATATTGAACAGGTCGACTATGCCACGAACCGGGGGCTGGATCGCAACCAGATGGAACGTCTCGCCACCCTTGATTTTGTGCATAAGGCACAGAACCTTTTCATTACCGGTTCTTCAGGAACGGGGAAAAGCTATCTGGCCTGCGCCCTCGGCCACGAAGCATGCAAAAGGGGATTCCGTACCTTCTATGCCAATGCCCCGAAACTGCTCGGAGCGCTGAAAGTCGCCAAAGTCAAAGGCACACTTGAGACGGAACTCAAGAAGATTGAGCGATGCCAGTTGCTCATCCTTGACGACCTGTTCATCGTGCCTCTTGACGCAAAGGAGCGTCCCATACTACTTGAAATCATCGAGGACAGGCATGAACGAAAATCCATCATCATCACATCGCAGTACCCGTCCTCCAACTGGTACGACATGGTAGGTGACCCGACAATTGCCGATGCAATCCTTGATCGCATCATACATACGGCTCATACCATAGAGTTATATGGTGAAAGTATGCGAAAGTTAAGGTCTAAGAAAAACGGGAAATTTTAAAAGGGTAAAATAAAATTGACCCCCAACACCAGGACTTTAAAGGGTCAATCATATTGTAGCCAAAGGGGGCCAAATCCTGTTTGGCCAAAAGGGTCAAAGTCGCGTGGCTTTTCCAATCCGCCGAGAAGTATGAAAACAGAAAGATGTCCCGAGCAAATTCGGTGTAACGCGACCTCGTGGTGGGTAGTTCTGCCTGCATCAATCGCTGGATGTCCTCTTTGTGGATGGCGCGTTTGCGAGTTGCTGTCCAATGTTTTCCAACCTTATATAGCAGGAACGGGTTTTCTTTGCAAAGGAAAATCTTATCGACAATAGCTTTGTTGTAAACAGCCTTGAGTACGCTGAATTTCGTGGCAATCGAGTTTGGCTGATTTCCCTCGTTATGCAGGAAGTATTCAAACTCGTTCAGTAGCGTGAGGTTTATCTCTTCAAATCGTAAAGGTGCGGGATGAAACTTGCCGAGGGAGGTTCGGGTTGCTGCATATTTGATGGCTGTGTTGATTTTCCCTGCCCGCTTCATGTCCGAGATTCTTTCCCTGAAATAGGTGTCTACAAGTTGTGGCGTATATTTGGATGCGGTTCCGAACAGCGTACCGAAATCGACTGTCACGTCCAAAGCCTCCAGTCGTTGAATCTTCTTGCGATAAGAGGCCAGCGTGCTGTCGATCTTACTTTGCAGGATAGCGCAATCTGGACAGGCTGCTGTCAGCATTTCAGCCTCTTTGTCCCAGTAGCGCGGTTCAACGGAGATGCCGAGCGAGACGAGTTTGTGGGCTCGTTGGTGGGTGAAGCGGATTGCCAAAGGGAACTTGCCGTTCTTGTAAATGATTTCGCTGCGGCAGATTGCTTTGATTTCCATGTGTTTGTGGATTGTGCAAACAACACGGGTCGTCAGAACTCTATGTGTAACATTATGTGTAACAAAACGCCGAAATTCTCCTGTTTTTGCTCGGAATAGTCCCGATTTGGCCTCGGGCTGCCTGTCTGCAGATGCATTCTCGGAAACCGTACAAAAACAAAAAAGCCTTACATATCATGGGTACATAAGGCTTTTTGCTTGTCTTGGCGTCTTTTTGCGGCGCTTTCCAGAGCTGTTGACGAGGCTTGAACTCGTGACCTCTTCCTTACCAAGGAAGTGCTCTACCACTGAGCTACAACAGCATTTCTTTACAGAAGTGGTGCAAAAGTATATAAGAATTTTGAAACGGCCAAATAAAAATGCCTTTTTTCGCGATAAAATTTTTCCTGACCCCCTTGTCGGCCCCGTTTGACGGATATCGCAGGTGCTGCGACCCTGCGCATGAGGCCCGGCATCTCGGGCAAACAACACGGGGTGTCTATACCTTATGTATCGCATGATGTGTAACATGTGCACCCGCCCTCCCCATTCAGCTCCTTTATCCTGCTGCCGCGCTGTCGGCGGCTGCCGCCGGCGGGGTGCCCGATTGTCGGCAGAGGCCCGGTTGCAGGGCGGTGGACGTCGCTTCTGCGGGACGATTTCGTGCGGAGGTTCGCCCGGCATTCGTTTGGCTGTGGCTGCCTGGCGATGCATTAGCTGCGTAACATCTGTATTATCAGTGTGTTTGCACTGTTATGCCCGGCGCGCCGCCGGCCTTGTCGGATGGGGTGCTGGCCGTGCGTGATGAAAAAGTTGCGAAAAAAGTGTCGATTTTCACTTTCTTTCGCTAACTTTACTTCCAAACCATAATCACAAACAGATGAAACGAATCCTGATAGTAGGCGCCGGCGGCCAGATTGGTTCCGAACTGACGGTCTACCTGCGTAACATTTACGGCGGCTCCAACGTGGTCGCAACCGACATGCGGGAGTGCAAGGCTTTGGGCGAAACCGGCCCGTTCGAGGTGCTCAACGCCCTCGATGCGACGGCCATGGCTTCGGTGGTTGCCCGTTATCATGTCGATACGATTTTCAACCTCGTGGCGCTGCTTTCGGCCGTGGGCGAGCGGAATCCCCAGATGGCGTGGAACGTCAACATGGGGGCGCTGAACAATTCGCTCGAGGTGGCGCGCCAGCACCACTGCGCCCTCTTCACTCCGAGCTCCATCGGCGCCTTCGGCCCCACGTCGCCCAAGGACGGAACGCCGCAGGACACCATCATGCAGCCGACGACCATCTACGGCGTCTGCAAGGTGACGGGCGAGCTGCTGAGCAACTACTACCACCACAAGTTCGGTGTCGACACCCGTTCGGTGCGCTTCCCGGGCATCATCTCCAACGTGACGCTGCCGGGCGGCGGCACGACCGACTATGCCGTGGAGATTTACTACGAGGCCATCCGCTCGGGCCGTTTCACCTGTCCCGTTCCGGGCGACGTCTATATGGACATGATTTACATGCCCGACGCGCTGCGTGCCTGCGTCGAGCTGATGGAGGCCGACCCCTCGAAGCTCGTCCACCGCAACAGCTTCAACCTCGCCTCGATGAGCTTCACGCCCGAAATCATCTATGCCGAAATCCGCAAGCGTCTGCCCGACTTCACGATGGACTACGACGTGGACCCCGTGAAGAAGGAGATTGCCGAGAGCTGGCCCAATTCGCTCGACGACACCTGCGCCCGTGAGGAGTGGGGCTGGAAGCCCGAGTGGGACCTTTCGCGCATGACCGACGACATGCTGGAGCACATCCGGCGCAAGCTGGCGATGTAGCATGTCCGAAAAGCAGCAGGGTGTCCGTGCGACCTGCGTGGCCGACTCCTCTTCGAGTTGGGACGGTGCGCCGCTGCCGTCCTATCCGTCGGGAGCGCCCCGCGTGAAGGTCGTCCGCTACGAGGTTGCGCCGCATGCGCGGCTGGCGCTGCACCGCCATCCGGTCATCAACGCCGGCATGGTGCTGCGCGGCGAGCTGACCGTTGTGGCCGACGACGGCAGTGCGCGTACCTTCCGTGCCGGCGAAGGGGTCATCGAGATGGTGGGCCGCGCCCACTACGGTGAAAACCGCGGTGCGGAGCCCGTGGAGCTGGTCATGGTCTATGCCGGGAGTGACGGCATGCCGCTCTCGGAACCCGTCGAATGAACTGCGGGCTTTCTTCGGCCGAAGGTCGTCGAAAGCCCGTTTTTCATGAGCATTCCCGGTGTGTCGCGCGTTTCGGTGCGGAAGTTGAACGGGGACTCGGCGGCTGTACCGTGAGTGTCGGCCCGATGGCCGGGCCGTGGACAGGCCGGCGTTGGCCCGCACCGGCAGAATGGTTGGCCAATATGATTATAACAGGATATAACACCGATTGTCATGAAACGTTTCTGGAAATACCTGCTCGGCGTGCTGTTGCTGCTTGTGGCGGTCGTCGTGGGCGGGAGTCTCTACCTGCTCTCCTATTCGTTGCGCCCCGATGAGGTGATGGCCGGCAAGGATGCCTCGGCCCGTGAGTACATCCGCGAGGAGTATCCCGCCGTGCGTCCCTGGCTCGACAGCCTCGAGCGTACGGGCGCGCTGCGCGACACGACCATCCGCGGCCGTGAGGGCGAGCGGCTCCATGCGCTCTATGCCGCTGCGCCCCGGCCGACCGACCGTACGGCCGTCATCGTCCACGGGTATACCGACTGCGCCGACCGGATGCTGATGGTCGGTTACCTCTACAACCACGACCTGGGGTTCAACATCCTGCTGCCCGACCTCCACTACCACGGCCGGAGCGAGGGCCGGGCCATCCGCATGGGGTGGCTCGACCGGCTGGACGTGCTGCGGTGGATGGAGGTGGCCGATTCGCTCTTCGGCGGCCATACGCAGATGGTCGTCCACGGCATCTCGATGGGCGCCGCCACGACGATGATGGTCTCGGGCGAGGAGCAGCAGCCCTACGTGAAGTGTTTTGTCGAGGATTGCGGCTATACGAGCGTCTGGGAGCAGTTCGCCAAGGAGCTGGGCGAGCGCTTCTCGCTGCCGGCCTTCCCGTTGCTCCATGTTGCCGACCTCTTGTGCGGCGTGAAGTACGGATGGACCTTCCGTGAGGCTTCGGCGCTCGAGCAGGTGAAGCGCTGCCGGCTGCCGATGCTCTTCATCCACGGCGATGCCGACGACTTCGTCCCCACGCGGATGGTCTATCCGCTCTTCGAGGCCAAGCCGGGCGAGAAGGAGCTGTGGGTCGTTCCCGGAGCCGCCCATGCGCTCTCCTACCGTGACAATCCCGAAGAGTATACGCGCCGTGTGGCCGAGTTCGTCGGCCGCTACATCGACGGCGTGCCTCGTATCGGAGCATCGGCCGGGGCCGGGACGGCGCAGACGGCCTGTCCGGCTGCGGTTGCGCCCTGTCCGGCCCGGTAATTCCTCCGTGCGCCGGACGGCATCGCGCCCTCCGTTGCACGGCGCCCGCATCCCCGGCCTTCCCTCCTGCAATGTGCCCCGTGGTCCGATTTGCGTTCCGCGGGGATTTTGTTTGCGCCCCGCCCGGGCGTGCGCCGCGAAGCCGACGCCGCAAGAGGGTTGTGCGTTTGCCGGTTGAGGTGTTCCGTTCGGTCGCTGCCGGTCGTGACGGCTTTGCCGTGCGGCGGCCGCCCGGCATCTTTGGGACGGTTGTTGGGGCCGCTCCCGGCAGGCGGTGCCCCGGAGCGTCGCTTCGCCGTACGAACGGCGTGCCGCCGGGGCCCTTTCCTACTTTTTTCTTGCCCGCCCGCATAATAAGCGGCCGTCGGGCTGCGTTTGTCCAGCAAAAACAGAAAGGTTGCCTATGATGCAAAAGGACTTCGAATAGAACGAAACCAAATTTTTTGCATGTTATGAAAAAGGTATTTTTTTATCTGGGAATCGTCGCCGTGGCTGCCCTTGCGGGCGGTGTAACGGCCTGGACGCTCGGCCGCAACATGGAGCCGCACGTCGCATATATCGACCGCGAGGTGGAGCGCACACCGGCGCTCGGCACCCATTTCACGTCGTACCAGTCGGACCGCTATCCCGACCTGACCTATGCGGCCGAGAATGCCGTCAAGGCGGTGGTCAACATCGAGGCGGTGCAGGAGGTCGAGGTGCAGGGCCGCAGCTTCGGCTATGACCCCTTCCTCGAATTCTTCGGCATCCCGCAGCGCGGCTACGACCGCGGCGGCCGTCCGCAGAAGCAGGAGCGCCGTGCCGGCGGCTCGGGCGTCATCATCTCGCCCGACGGTTACATCGTAACCAACAACCACGTCATCGAGGATGCCACCCGCCTGCGTGTGAAGCTCAACGACGGCCGCGTGTTCGACGCCGAGGTCATCGGTACGGACCCGACTACCGACGTGGCCCTCATCAAGGTCGAGGGCAAGGAGCTCCCGACGCTCCCCTTCGGCAGCTCCGATGCGCTGCGTCTGGGCGAATGGGTGCTGGCCATCGGCTCGCCCTACAACCTGCAGTCGACCATCACGGCCGGCATCGTGAGCGCCAAGGCGCGCCAGTTGGGCGTCATTCCGAGCGAATTCAGCATCGAATCCTTCATCCAGACCGATGCGGCGGTCAACCCGGGCAACTCGGGCGGTGCGCTGGTCAACACGCACGGTGAGCTGGTGGGCATCAATACGCTCATCCAGTCGCAGACGAGCAGCTACGTCGGCTATTCGTTCGCCGTGCCCGAATCGATTGTCCGCAAGGTGGTTATGGACCTCAAGGAGTACGGTGTGGTGCAGCGCGCCATGCTGGGCATTACCTTCCGTCTGGTCGACCAGTCGTTCCTCGACAGCGAGGGCAAGGATTTGGGCATCGACGAGTTGGGCGGCGTCTATGTGGCCAGCGTGCTCGACGGCGGTGCGGCCTCGGAGGCGGGCATCCGCAAGGGCGACATCATCCTCGATATCGACGGCGTGAAACTCGAGCAGGCCTCGACCCTGCAGGAGCAGGTTGCCAAGCATCGTCCCAACGATAAGGTCAATTTATCGGTAAAAAGAGACGGCAAGGTGAAACAAATGGAGGTCACTCTGCGTAATAAGGCTGGTAAAACGGAATTATTGACCCGGGAAGATGTCGATGTGGTCGAGCTTCTGGGCGGCAAGTTCGCCGATGCCGGTACGAAACTGTGCCGTGAGCTCGATATCCGCGGCGGTGTTCAGGTCGTGAGCATCAAGGCGGACGGAATCCTGGCCCGCGCCCGAGTACGCGAAGGATTCGTCATCACCCACATCAACGACCGTCAGGTGCTGTCGCTCTCCGACATGCAGCGCATGACCGAGAAGGTGCGTTCCATCGACGGCATCTATCCCAACGGCCGCGCAGCCAGCTACGTCCTGGTGGAGTAGCACCCTGATGCGGGCGGGTAAGGAAACTTAATTTGAGGAGAAATATAGAACATGCGTCAGTTAAAGATCACGAAATCCATCACCAACCGTGAGAGTGCCTCGCTGGACAAGTACCTTCAGGAAATCGGCAAGGAGGAGCTCATCACGGTGGAGGAAGAGGTGGAACTCGCCCAGCGAATCAAGAAGGGAGACCAGGAAGCGCTCGAAAAGTTGACGAAGGCCAATCTGCGATTCGTCGTTTCGGTCGCCAAGCAATATCAGAATCAGGGACTCAGCCTGCCGGACCTCATCAACGAGGGTAACCTCGGACTCATCAAGGCGGCCGAGAAGTTCGATGAAACGCGCGGTTTCAAGTTCATCTCGTATGCCGTGTGGTGGATTCGCCAGTCGATTCTCCAGGCTCTGGCCGAGCAGTCGCGCATCGTGCGCCTGCCGCTCAACCAGGTGGGGTCGCTCAACAAAATCAACAAGGCCTTCGCCCGTTTCGAGCAGGAGCACGAACGTACGCCGTCGCCCGAAGAGCTGGCCTCGGAGCTGGAGCTCCCGAAGGAGAAGGTGACCGACACGCTGCGTGTGGCCGGCCGCCACGTCTCGGTCGACGCCCCGTTCGCCGACGGCGAGGACAACTCGCTGCTCGACGTGCTGGTGAACCCCGATTCGCCCAACGCCGACCGCGGGCTCATCAATGAGTCGCTCGCAACGGAGGTGGACCGCGCGCTGGAGACGCTCACCGAGCGCGAGCGCGACATCATCAAGTACTTCTTCGGCATCGGCTGCTCGGAGATGACGCTCGAGGAGATTGGCGAGAAGTTCGACCTCACGCGTGAGCGTGTGCGCCAAATCAAGGAGAAGGCCATCCGCCGCCTGCGCCACTCGTCGCGTTCGAAGCTGCTGAAGTCCTATCTGGGATAACACAGGGGGCAGGTTTGGCCTGCCGTCGCACATAAGAGAAGGACCGCTCTCCCTGTCGGGGGGAGCGGCCTTTTTGTGTTTTGCGTCGGGGGGCGTGTTTTGCGTCGGAGTATGTCCCGGTCAGGGGCGTGTTGCGCCTCGGGATGTGGTTCGGTCAGGGGTGCGTTGCGCCCCTTTCTGTGCCTCGGGGCGGAAGCGCCGGGGGCTGCCCGGACCGTAACCTGTGCGCTCCGGCCGGCTACCAGACGATGGGCTCCTTGCCCTGGCTGACGAGGTATTCGTTGGCGCGCGAGAAGTGGTGGCAGCCGAAGAAGCCGCGGTAGACCGAGAGCGGCGAGGGGTGCACGGCCTTCAGAATGCAGTTGCGCGTCGGGTCGGCAATGGCCCCCTTGCGCTGTGCATAGCTGCCCCAGAGCATATAGACGATGCCCTCCCGGCGTTCGTTGATGGCCTTCACCACGGCATCGGTGAAGGTCTCCCAGCCGCGGCCCGCATGCGAGGCGGCCTCGTGCTCGCGGACGGTGAGCACCGCGTTGAGCAGCAGCACCCCCTGCTCGGCCCATCGGTCGAGGTTGCCGCTCGTGGGGTAGGGTGCCCCCGTGTCGTCGCTCACCTCCTTGAAGATGTTCTGCAGCGAGGGAGGGAAGGGTACGCCGTCGCCCACCGAGAAGCAGAGCCCATTGGCCTGTCCCGGACCGTGGTAGGGGTCCTGCCCGATGATGACCACCTTCAACCGCTCGAAGGGGCACTTGTCGAAGGCGCGGAAGATGTTGCTGCCCCGCGGATAGATGCGCCGTGAGGCGTACTCCTCGCGCACGAAGCGGGTCAGTTCGGCAAAATAGGGCTTCTCGAACTCGGGTTCGAGGATGGCTTTCCAGTCGGGGGCTATCTTCACATCCATGGTTGTCTCGCGTTTTGCGGAGTAAAAGTAGTAAAATCTCCGCACTTTTCCGCCCCCGGCGCCTCCAATCCGCCCCTGCGTTGTCCGAATCTCCGCCGAAAGTGGGCCGTTTGGCCGGACCCGCTTGCAGCACAAGTCCATTTGCCTATCTTTGTCTTCGCACGACGGTTTCCCGGCTCCGTTGCGGCTGCCGGGAATGAAAAGGGAATACCGTGCGAATCGGTAACAATTCCCGTTGCTGTGTGCTTCGGCCTTCACCCTGCGGGGTGGGGCATCGGCCGGCATCCTGTGCCACTGGCTCTGCGGAGCCGGGAAGGCGTCGGCCGTGGAGCGAGTCAGAAGACCTGCCGTCTGTGCGTGTGCGAATTCCGCTTCTACGGTGAATGGAAGGATTCTGCGGCTGCCGACTTACCCCCCCCTGCCCAAGTCTCGAAGGTCAGCCCGTTTGCAGGTTCGTCGCCTCTGCCGTTCCGCTCGGTCGGAGCGTCGGGAGGTGCTGTTCCATGCCCCGTGCGGAGCGTGGTGACGGACCATTTCGTTCAACCTAAATTGAATACGTATGAAGAAAACGGGTTTCATGGTGTCGTGCCTGCTGCTCCTGTGCAGCTGCCACGACCGAAAGGAGGGGGGCGCCGAGCCTCCCGTACGTCAGCTGGAGGTTGCCTTTGCCGATGCCTCCGATGTCGAATTTGCGCCGGGTGAGCAGCGCAGCATCCCCTTCACGGTCCGCAGCACGGAGTTCGCGGGGCTGGAGTTTGCAGCGACGGCCGAGGGCGAGGAAGCCTCCCGGTGGAGCCTCTCCGTCGAGCAGGGGAGGGCCGAGGATGCCTCCATGCCCTGCCTGCTGAAGGCGCAGGCCCCCGCGGAGGAGGGGCAGACGCGCCTTACGGTGACGGTGACCGCTCCCGAGGGGCTGCGCCGCGAGGCCTCGATTGCGGTGCGTGTGGTCAGTCCGACCGCACCCGACCCGGAGCCCGACCCCGGTCCCGAGGCCGTGGAGCTCAGCGCCGCAGGACGGGCCAACTGCTACATCATCCCGGCGGCTGGCTGCTACATGTTCGACGCTACGGTGCGCGGCAACGGTGTGGGCGACGGGGCCTCCATCGCCCTCTCCGACGACATGAGTGCCGACTGGCTCTGGGCCACGACGGGCGTCGGGGAGACGCTCGGCGAGGTGCGGTTCGATGCGGCCCGCGGGCGGATTTACGTGACCGTCGAACCCTTTGTGGCGGGCAATGCGCTGGTGGTGCTGACCGACGCGCAGGGGGCGGTCGTCTGGAGCTGGCACCTCTGGTTTACGGAGCAGCCCTCGACGGTCACCTACGCCAATGGCCGCGTAATGCAGGACCGCAACCTCGGCGCCACGTCGGCCATGCCCGGCGAGCCGACCGCCTATGGCCTCTACTATCAGTGGGGGCGCAAGGAGCCCTTCTGCGGGGGCGTGACGACCGAAAGCTCGGCCGAGAGCATGGCCCAGGCCCGCGCGGGCACCACGGTCAACCCCGCCTTTGCCGAGGCGCACGCCTGGCAACAGGCCTCCGGTGCCGAACTTTCGACGCTCGGGTATGCCGCGGCGCATCCCATGACCTTCCTCTCCAACAAGGGTACGACGGGCTATTACGACTGGCTCGCCAGTCCGCGCGACGACCTGTGGGCGCCGCAGAAGAGCTGCTACGACCCCTGCCCTCCGGGTTACCGCGTGCCCGACCGCGATACGTGGGACGACTTTGCCGACGCCGGGAACCGCTACATCGACGGGGTCAGCGAGTGGGACGGCACGCTCTACGGCATGACCTACATCCACGGCGACCTTCGCGACTGGTATCCGGCCCAGGGTTACCGCAACCGCGACCGGGGCAATCTCGTGGGGCTCGGAACGACGCGTACGGGCCACTACTGGTCCAACTACCGTTCGGGACAGACCATCTCGCACTTCTACGTCTCGAAGCGCCTGAGCACGGGTAAACTGCTTCAGCCCCAATCGACCGACAAGTCCGATGCGGCCTTCGGCTACAACGTGCGCTGCCAGCGAGAGTAGCAGGCGGGTAGCAGGCGGGTAGTGGGCTCGAAGCAGGCTCGTAACAGGCGGGTAGTGGGCGTGTAGCCGGCTCGCGGCGGGCTGCCGTACCCCGGGCAGTTCCGGGCAGCCGTTTCGGTTCTGTTCCGCAGCGATGACATTCCCGTGAAACCGCTCCCGTGCAGGTGCATGTTGTCGGAAAAAGGAGTATCTTTGTTCTCGTTATGAAAAAGATGACTATTCTGCTTGCCTGGACGTTGAGCCTCCTTGCCTGGGGCGTAGTCCGGGCTGCGAACCCCGAAGGCGAGGTCCGCAACCTGATTTTCATGGTGGGCGACGGCATGGGACTGGCCCATGTCTCGATGCTGATGGTCGAGAACGGCTATGCTCCGACCTCCTTCGACCGTGCGCAGGGCGTGGGGCTCGTCTGCACCCGCTCGGCCAACAACCGCGTGACCGACTCGGCCGCCGCGGCGACGGCCCTGGCTACGGGACACAAGACCGGCAACGGAACCATCGGCCAGTCGCTCGACGGCAAGCGTTACGAGTCGCTCATGAAACGGGCCTCCGGGTGCGGCATGCGGAGCGGTATCGTGGTGAGCTGTCATCTTCAGCATGCTACTCCCGCGGCATTCTATGCCCATGCGGCGTCGCGCGAGGATATGCAGACCATTACCCGTGACCTGTTGGCGAGTGGCGTCGACGTGCTTTTCGGGGGCGGCCGCAAGTGGCTTGCGGAGGAGTGCCCCGACGGAGGCACCTATTTCGACGCCTTCCGCCGACGCGGGTATACGGTTGTCGACCGCCTCGAGCAGACCGATACGCTCCGCCGCGGCCGGGTGCTGGGCGCCTTTGCCGAGAGGCACCTCGCGGCAGCGCCCGAGCGGGGCGACTACCTCCCGCGGGCGACGCGCAAGGCGCTCGAGCTGCTCACGGCCGACGATTCGCTGCAGCGGGGCTGGATGCTGCTGGTCGAGGGGTCGCTCATCGACCAGGCAGCCCACGACAACGATGCCGAACGCCTTCTGGCCGAGCTGCGCGACTTCGATGCCGCCGTCGGCGAGGCGATGGACTATGCCGATGCGCATCCCGGTACGCTGGTGGTCGTGGTTGCCGACCACGAGACGGGCGGCCTTTCGATTCCGGCCAACGATGAGGACTTCACGCAGGCCGAGAACGGGCTCTACTATAACTTCGGCTCGGAGAGCCACACAGGGACGCTCGTCCCGGCCTACTTCTACGGTACGGGCTCCGACCGCCTGGGCGGCGTGATGGACAACACGCAGCTCTCGCGGCGTCTGGCCCGTCTGCTCGGTCTGCCGCAGGACTGACGCTGCGAAGTCCCGTCGGGCTGACGCTGCGGCCTGCCGCCGGGATGTTCGGCTGCGTTGAGGCCGTGGACCGCACCAGCCGCACCGGATACACCGGCCGCACCGGATACACCGGCCGCACCTCCGCCGCATTCTCCGGCCTGATATGCACCTTCTCCCTCCCTGCCCGGGAACTGAAGCAAAGAAAAAGAGGGCGCCCGCTGAACCAGGTCGGGCGCCCTCTTCCGCTTGATGGCTGAATCTTGGTATGAACGTGCCGGACTACTGCTCCGGGGCGAAGCCGACGACCTGAAGCGTTTCGACAGAGCCTTCGGGTGCCGGAGTTTTTGCCTGGCTGGGCTCCTTGCTGCCCATTATGGCGAACTTGACGGGGAGCACCAGCTTTACACGGACCGCCTTCCCCTTGTCGCGTCCCGGTTGCCAGTGTGAGGACGAAGCCTTGATGATGCGCTCTACCTCGGTGCTTAACTGCCGGCTGGGTGATTGCAGGGTCTCGGCGTTCGAGATTGAGCCGTCACGCTCGACAACGAACGAGCAGACAACGAGCCCTCCCGCCTTCTCCTTGAGAGCTTCGGCCGGATAGCGAACCTGCGTCTGGAGCCACTGCCGGAACGTCGTCAGGTCGCCGCCCTGGAACGAGGGCATCGTCTCGGCCAGCGTTACCGGGGCATCCTCCTCCGCAGCCGGGCCGTCGGTTTGGCCAACTGCCGGGGTGCCGGCACCTGTGGCGGCCTCGCTCTGCTTGGGAAGGCTGAAGTCCACCGGAACGACATACTTCACGCGGACCGTTTCGCCCTTTTGCATGCCGGGGGTCCAGCGGGGCGAGTTCGCAAGCACGCGCCGCACCTCATTGGTGAGCAGCCGGTCGGGCGATTGCAGCGCCGTGATGTTCGAGACCGAACCGTCGCGCTCGATGACGAACGAGCAGACGACGCGCCCCTCGATTCGCTGCTTGAGCGCTTCGGCCGGGTAACGCACCTCGGACTGGAGCCACTCGCGAAACTTGAGCAGGTCACCGCCCTCGAACGAGGGCATCGTTTCGGCCACGATGAAGGGGGGCTCCTCCGTCTCCCGGGCCATCTCCTGGAGGGTGAGGGTTGTAATCTCCAACGCGCCGAAGCGTCCCCGCTCCTCGCCGTAGCGCTTCACGGCATCCTCGGCATGAATGAATGTCACGCTGCCGATGTTGGTCGGTATTTCGTTGATTTCGGTTTCGACGCCGTCGACCATGTAGAGCGGCGTTCCAGCCACGCCGTTCTTGTCGCGGAACGTGATGACCAGGGGCTTCCCCTCCTGTTGGGCCTGTTGGGCCTGTTGGGGCTGCCGGGCCTCGTCGCGCGTATCGTCGGCGCTGTTGTCGAGCATGACAGACTGAGAGAAGCGCTCTTCGCGGGGAACATCGACCAGTAGGGTTTCGTAGCCGATACAGGAGACCTCGAGCAGGCACCCCTGCGGTACGGTCAGTTCGGCCACCCCCTTTTCGTCGGTGACCGTTCCCAGCGTGGAGTCCTTGACGCGAACGGCCACGCCCGCGGCGGCCCGCTTCATCGTGAACTGCTTTCCGTCCTCGGAAAAGTTCCTCAGGGCGACCGTAAGGTGTACGCGGCAGCTCTTCTCCGAAGGTGCGGCCTCCTGCGCGGCAGCGGCGGGCTGCTGCAGGGTGTTTTCGGCCGCATGCCCGGCTGCGTCGGCCGGGATGTTTTCGAGGGTGGCAGCCGTGGCGTGTGTCTCGGCCGTAGCGGCAGGGGTTGACGCGTGTGCGGCGGTCTTTTCGGCGGTTTCGGCCGGCAGGATGACCGCGGCGCGCGAAGTGAAGGCAAAGGCGCAGAACAGGCCGATGATGAAGGGCAGTGTGGCTGCGAGCCGGAGCCGTGCATGGCGGCTCGGGGGTTGTGAAGTCATCATTTTGAGTCGTTTTTTGGTCAGTGAACTGCGCAGCCCGTTGGCTATTTCCGGACTATAACCGAAAAGCTGCATGAAAAGCGTATCTACGTAGCGGTTGATTGCATATCCCGATGCGAGGACGTCGCTGTCGGCCTCGTACTCCTCGACCTCGACCAGCCGCCGCGCGGCGAGCCAGACGAAGGGGTTCCACCACAGCGCGGCCTTCATGCATTCCATCGCCACGCGCTCGGCGGAGTGGCGGGCCGCTCCAGCGAGTGGCGCCGGCGGATGTGGCTCGCCTCGTGAAGCAGCACGGCCTCCAGCTCGCGGTCGGGAAGCTGTTCCCAGACATATACCCGTCCGAAGAAGGAGAACGAGGCGCACTGCTGCCGCGTGCGGACGAGCGTGATGCGTCCCGTGCGGGTGACGGAGGCGCCGCGGCCGAGCTGCCGGATGTGCCACAGCTGGGCGATGCTGGCTCCGAGCGTTACGACCACCCCCGCGGCGTAGAGCCATAGGGCGATATCCGCGGCCGTGAGGGGTTCGGCCTCGGTCATCGTCACCGTCGCCGTTTCGGTTGCGGCGGATTCCCACGTCGGAAGCGCGGGCCCGGCCGTGAGGTGGATGACCTCGCCCGGGTAGAGCGGTATGCGCAGCAGCGGGATGACGGCGGCAAGCAGCGGCAGCGCGAGCAGCCAGCCGCGGCACCATCCGAAGGCGACGCGGCGGTCGAGCAGCAGGCGGTAGCAGGCGTAGAGCACGCCGCCGCAGACGAGCGATTCGACGAGGTATGTGGTCAGTTCTTTCATGGGCGGGAGGGGCGGTGAGCGTGGAACATGGTTGCCGGGTAGTGCAGTGCTCCGTGGGCGGCCGGCGGATTATTTGCGAAGGGTCTGCATGATTCCGAGTATCTCCTCCATCTCCTTCATCGAAATCTGCTCGTGCTGCGAGAAGAAGGAGACCATCTGAGCCAGCGAGCCGTTGAAGTAGGAGCCCAGCATCGACTGCATGACGTTGCGGGCGTATGCCTCACGGGCCACGAGCGGGTGGTAGCGGTGGCTCTTGCCCTCGGCCGTGTGGCCGACGAAGCCCTTGTTCTCCAGAATCTTGAGGAATGTGGCCACGGTCGTGTACTTGGGGCGCGGCTCGTCGGTGCGGGCGAGTATGTCGTTGACGGTCGCCTCGCCCAGCTGCCAGAGTATCTGCATGATTTCCTCCTCGCCGCGTGTGAGCGACGGGGCGGGGGTGTTGTTTTTCGTCCTTGTATCCATGGTCGTATATGCGGTTCTGCGTTTTTGAGCGGCTGTCGGTCGGCGAGGGCGCGTGCCGCGGTTTCTCACCCTCCGATACAAATGTCCTACTAATTTTTTAGAAATGCAAATTTTTCTTCTATTTTCTTAGTAGTTTATCTCTTTTTTATCCGCAGCGGGTTTTCCCGTGCCGGGCGGTCGAGCGTGTCTGGGGCAAAACGGGGGGCGTGAAACGGGGCGCGAAGGGCGAATGGAGGAGCAGGGGAG
>OHSG01000124.1_pt1 | contig 33619 bp, 27 predicted proteins | sample 1578601 | NCBI WGS metagenome assembly OHSG01 (sample SAMEA3879534, study PRJEB24766) | human gut metagenome | biome: human-associated habitat; feature: feces | place: USA | collected 1985/1987
GAGCGCGTCGATACCATCCTCCGCATGGCAATGCCGTGGGACACCATGGTCGGCGTCGCCCGCCGCAGCTGGGCCTGCAATGAGCACGCCATGACGACGGCGGCGGAATATAACGAGCTTTACGCCGGGCAGGATCACATCACAATGCCCTACGTGGCGGACAGCGCCGTCGTCGAGCAGGCCGTGGCGCAGCTGGAGCGCTGACCGGGAAAGGAACAGGCAATGAAAAGAACGCTGATCACCAACATCGGTATGCTTGCCACACCGCAGGGAACCGCCGCGCGGGGCGGCAGGGCACAGGGCGAGATCTGCATTCTGAAAAACGCATGGATCCTGATCGAGAACGATCTGATCGCGCAGGTCGGGACCGGCGCAGCGCCTGCGGCCGTGGGCGTGCAGATAATCAACGCCGGCGGGAAGCTGGTCACGCCCGGTCTGGTCGACGCGCATACGCATCTGATCTTCGGCGGCTGGCGGCAGAACGAGCTGGCGCTCAAGCTGCACGGCGCGGGCTATCTGGACATCCTCGCCGCAGGCGGCGGCATCCTGTCCACCATGCGTGCAACACAATCGGCAAGCGAGGAGCAGCTGGAGGCGAAGGCCTCCGCCGCACTGGATGAAATGCTCCGCTTCGGCACGACGACCGCAGAGGCCAAGAGCGGCTACGGCCTGTCGACCGGGGAAGAATGCAAAGCGCTGCGCGTGATCGGGAACCTGCAAAAACGTCATGTGATGGATATTGCTGCGACCTTTATGGGCGCGCACGCCGTACCGGAAGCCTACCGGGACAACCGGCAGGGCTATCTGGAGCTTCTGTGCGAGGAAATGCTTCCGGCAGTACAGGAGCAGGGCATTGCGGAATTCTGTGATGTGTTCTGCGAAAAGAGCGTTTTTTCCGCCGAGGAATCCCGCCGCATTCTGCTTACCGGCAGACAGTACGGGCTGCTGCCCAAAATCCACGCGGACGAGATCGAAGCCATCGGCGGCAGTGAGCTGGCAGGCGAGATCGGGGCCGTCTCGGCGGAGCATCTGATCGTCTGCCCGCCGTCCGGCATCGCATCCATGGCAGAGGGCGGCACGGTCGCCTGCTGCCTGCCCGCAACAAGCTTTTATCTGGGCGCGGCCTACGCGCCCGTACAGGATATGGTGCAGGCCGGTGTTCCGGTCGCCATGGCGACGGACTTCAACCCCGGCTCCTGCCCGTGCCTCAATATGCAGCTGGTCATCAGCCTCGGCTGCCTGCGCTACCGGCTGACGCCCGAGCAGGCGCTGACCGCGGTGACGCTCAACGGCGCCGCCGCCATCTGCCGCGCCGACCGCATCGGCTCCATCGAGCCGGGCAAGCAGGCGGACATTCTCATCTGGAACGCAGAGGATCTGGACTATATCTGCTACCGCCTTGGCAGCAATCTGGTCGATACTGTAATCAAAAAAGGAAACGTCGTTTAGACAAAAGAACAGGCAATGCCCATCCGGACATTGCCTGTTCCGCAAGGAAACTCGGTTTTTATGCAAAAAGCAGCCTGCCTTGAACACAGTTGGTAGGGGCGGGGCTCTGCTCCGCCCGTTGGGCAGCCGCAGATTTGCGCAGCACACTGTAGGGGCCGATGCCCACATCGGCCCGGCAGAATGCACCGTTTTAACGGAAATCTTCGGCACATTCGTAACTTTCCAACGGGCCGATGTGGGCATCGGCCCCTACAACCAGGTATGCAGGTGCGCTGTATAACCCAACACCTCACCCGTGGATTGTTTCGAGCTTCCGGATGTTTTCCTCAGAATCGTCTCCGACACAGCCGACCAGCATATACGTCTTGTGGAAGTGGTCGTAGATGAAATGATCGAGCAGCCGGAAGCCGATGATGCGGCCTGTTGAGCGCACATGGGTGCGCGGCCCGGTGCAGTAGTGCTGTGCGCCGCCGAGCAGAATGTGGCTCTCGTCATAGTAGTCGATGGGCAGATCCTGCCGGATCAGCTCGTTGACGCGCGCTTCGAGCGTGGGAATATCGATATCCGGCTGGTGCTCGTTGAATTCGAGCACGAAGCCGTGGCGGATATCGCCGTGGCTGCACGCAAGCATCTGCTCCTGCGTCATGGCGTATTCGCACAGATCCTCTGCGCTGTGCGCCATGAGGCGATAGGCAAGCGACGGATAGACGATGTCGCACAGCTCCTGCGGCAGAGGGCCAAAGAGGTTCGGCCGCGTGATGACGATCTGCTCGCCGACGCCGATGAGCAGATTCGCGTTGACGCCGAGCAGGGGATAGATCAGGTCAAAATGCTCGATGATGATGCGCTTGCCGCGCCGGACAGCCAGCCGGACGGCGTCCGCCAGCTCCGAGAGCTGATGGAAGCCCGTCTCGAAGCGGATGTCCAGATGGTAGGTGTGCGGCGTGAAAAAGCCCGTTTCATACTCCTGCTCCAGAAGCGGGAGCGGGCGGACGTTGACGCCGTCGTCGTCGTTCGTAAGCTCGATGCCGGGGAACATCCCCTTGATGAGCACGCTCTTGCCGGAGCCGGCTTCCCCGATGAAGCCGATGATCTGGTCGAAAGGCGAAAGATAAAGCTGCGCGATCTGCATACCGAGCGTGTAGATCCGGCTGCGGCCGCGGGGAGCAAAATACGTGCTGTAGATATGGCTGCTCTGAATCGCGTTTGTCGTCATGGGCGTTTTGCCTCCTGTGCCGTTTTCTTTCAGTATAGAGGATAAAGCCCGCTTTAATCAAGGAAAATCTGCTGCAAGCAGCATGAAATATTGAAAAACATACAAGGGGGAATTTTGGTGGTTATCCGAAACGAGGCTTCTGCCGGAGCGGCGGAGTCGGCGGACGTACTGGTCACGGTGCGGCCTGCTGAAACGCTTGAGCTGCGGATCGCGTCGACCGTCCGATTGCAGTTCGGCGCTGCGATCGAGCAGACGGTGCACAGCGTTCTGCGCGCCGCAGACGTGCAGCAGGGAGAGATTGCCGTAGACGACCACGGCGCGCTTGACTGGATCCTGCGTGCCCGGCTGGAAGCCGCGCTCGCACGGGCGGAAGGAGGGACCGCATGAGACGTTCCATGCTCTTTGTACCCGGAAATAACCCGAAAATGATGACAAGCTGCGGCTTTTTCGGCGCGGACGCCATTCGCCGCAGCAACTGTGTCATTCTGACCGACGGTGACATTTTTCCGCCGGGAACGGTTACGCTCGGCGGACTCAAGACCTTCGGCGAGGAAAGCGGCAAGGTCATCTCCTACGCCGCCACGATGGCGCATGCGTCCGAGAGCGGACTGAGCCGCCTGTTCAACAATCTGCTTGCCAGCGACGGCGGCTTCCGCGAAACGGTCGAGGACGTCGACTTTTATGAAGAGGGCGGCGTCGGCGGGCGCATCCACGGCGAAACGGTGCTTTTCGGCACGGCGAGCTTCATGCGCAAGCGCGGCGTAAACCTGCCGCGCAATTTGGGGCTCAAGACGGGCATGTACCTCTCTGTGGACGGTACGCTCGTTGCGGTCTTTGCCGTAAAGTATATGCCCGCGGAAAATGTCGACTGGGCGCTCCACGCCCTGCACCACAGCCGCATCACGCCGGTGCTCGCCGTGCGCGACGGCAACATCACCCCCGCGCTCTTGAAGCGCAAGTTCGGCACCGATGCGCGCGCGGTCTACCCCAAGCTCGGGACACGCCTCGCCCTTTCCGAGCGCGGCGGCGGACGGCCGTATGCCCTTTTGATGCGCGAGGGGCTCATGCCCTATGCCGAAGTCGTGCTCGGCAGCAAGCGCCTCTGCCTGTCCGCCAGAAGAGGAACGGTGCTTGCATTTTTAGCCGCTACGGCGTCTACGCTTCTCGCATTTTATTTAACTTTTGTCGGTGCATACAGCGAGCTCACGCCGCTTTCTCTGCTCGTTTACCTACTTTTATGGTCTCTCAGCGTGCTCGTTGACGGCATGCTCAGCGACCGTTATTGACACTTCGAACGAAGAAAACGGAAATCAACGGAAAAATATGGTTGAAATGGCGAGAAAAACATGATATAGTTTTTGCATTGAGTATTATCCCGCCCGGTGGCGGACACCATGACGGGATTTACGACTTTCGGAAGGAGACTAACCCATTATGAGTGCAAAAGACATTCGCAATATCGTGCTGCTTGGCCACAGCGGCAGCGGCAAGACCACCCTCGCTGAAAGAATGCTGTTTCTGACCGGCGGCACGGACCGTCTGGGTAAGATTGCCGACGGCAACACCGTTTGCGACTACGATCCCGAAGAGATCCGCCGCCAGATCTCCATTTCGCTGGCAGTGGCTCCCGTGGAATATGACAGCTGCAAGATCAACGTGCTCGACGTGCCCGGCGGTTTCGACTTTGCCGGCGAGGCTGCGGAGGCCGTTCAGGCTGCCGACGCCGCCGTCATCGTCTGCTCGGCCAAGGCCGGCATCAGCGTCGGCGCGGAGAAGGCGTGGAAATATTGCGAAAAGAATGCTCTCCCCCGTCTGATCTACATCTCCAAGATCGATGAGGAGAACTCCGACTATAACGCCGCGTTCGCCGCGCTGCGCGAGCGCTTCGGCAAGAACATCGCCCCCGTCGTCGCCCCCATCTGGGACGAGAACAAGAAGGTCATCGGCATCATCGACGTGCTGCATAAGCGCGCGTTCGAGTTCAACTCCACCGGCGGCCGCGTTGAAATCGAGGTGCCCGAGAACAAGCTTCCCGTGCTCGATGAGCTCTACGACGCGCTCAAGGAGTCCGTCGCTGAGACGAGCGAGGAGTTCATGGAGAAGTTCTTCGCCGGCGAGGATTTCACCTATGCCGAGATGATCCAGGGCCTGCGCCAGGGCGTGAAGGATCTCTCCCTCTTCCCCGTCGTGTGCGGCTCCGCCCTTCAGGGCATGGGCACCCGTATCCTGATGGATACCATCGTCGAGCTTCTTCCCAAGCCGCAGGACGCCCGCGCCCTCATGGCTGAGAATGAGGACGGCGAGTCCTCCGAGTTCGTCGTCGCGCCCGGCGCACTGCCGACCGCGTTCGTCTTCAAGACCATTTCCGACCAGTACGGCAAGTATTCCTACGTCAAGGTGCTCTCCGGCTCCATCAAGCCCGATATGCCTATGGTCAACGCCCGCACGGGCGAGACCGAGAAGCTCGGCCGCCTGTACATTGCCAAGGGCAAGAAGTACACCGAGGTCAAGGAGCTCACCTGCGGCGACATCGGCGCCATCGCCAAGATGGACAAGGTCAAGACCGGCGACACGCTCTGCGAGCCGCGTAAGGTGGTCAAGATCGCGCCCATTCCCTTCGATGAGCCGTGCTACAGTGTGGCCATCGCGCCCAAGACCCGCGGCCAGGAGGACAAGATGGCGCAGGGTCTCAACCGCCTGAACGAGGAAGATCCTTCCTTCCGCGTCATCAACAACGCCGAAACGCACCAGATGGTCGTCTGCGGCGCGGGCGATATCCAGATCGACGTGCTGGTGAGCAAGCTCAAGAGCCGCTTCGGCGTTGAGGTCGTGCTCGACACGCCGCGCGTCCCCTACCGCGAGAAGATCCGTAAGACCGTGCAGAAGCAGGGCCGTCATAAGAAGCAGACCGGCGGCAGCGGCCAGTTCGGTGATGTTTGGATCCGCTTCGAGCCCAACGAGGAGAGCGAAGAGATGGTCTTCGCCGAGGAAGTGTTCGGCGGCAGCGTGCCCAAGAACTTCTTCCCCGCCGTTGAAAAGGGCCTGCGCGAAGCCTGCGTCCATGGCCCGCTTGCCGGCTACCCGGTCGTGAACCTCAAGGCCGTCCTTTACGATGGCTCCTACCACCCGGTCGATTCGTCCGAAATCGCGTTCAAGACCGCGGCGAACCTCGCCTACAAGGCAGCAATGCCCGAGGCGTCCCCGGTGCTGCTCGAGCCGGTGTGCGAGCTCAAGGTCACTGTGCCTGACCAGTACATGGGCGATATTCTCGGCGATCTCAACAAGCGCCGCGGCCGCGTGATGGGTATGAACCCGACCGGCAACGGCGAGCAGGTCATCGAGGCCGAGTGCCCCGAGGCAGAGCTGATGAGCTACGCCATCGACCTGCGCTCCATGACGCAGTCCCGCGGCTCGTTCGTGATGCACTTCGTGCGCTACGAGCAGTGCTCCGCCGATGCGCAGGCCAAGGCCATCGCAGCGGCCAAGGCCATGCAGGAAGCAGAGTAAGTCCGCCTTTCCTGCCGGCAGGAACAATGCAGCAAATCAAAGGAGCGATCCTCTTGAAAGAGGATCGCTCCTTTTTGCACTTTTTTGCGGAAAGCGGCCTTATTCTCCGAGCGACGCCCGGTAGGTTCGCTTCAAAAACGCGGCATTCATGATCACGCTGACGATCTCCGCGATCGGGAAAGAAAGCCACACCAGCTCAAGCCGTCCCGTGAGGGAGAGCAGGTAGGCGGCGGGCAGCAGCACGACGATCTGGCGGCAGACGGAGCTGACGAGCGCGTAGGTGGGCTTGCCGAGCGCCTGACAGGCGCTGCCCGCGATGATGCTGAAGCCGGCGAGCGGGAAGTGAATGCCGATGATGCGCAGCGCGGCCCGGCCGATGGAGAGCATCTCCTCCGTCGGGGAGAAGAGCCCCAGCAGCGTTTCGGGAATGAACTCGAGGAGCGCGAAGCCAACGCACATGATGCCGATGGCGGCGTAGGACGTCAGGCGCACGGCCCTGCGCACGCGGTCAAATTTCTGCGCGCCGTAGTTGAAGGACACGATGGGTACCATCGCGTTGTTCAGGCCGAAGCAGGGCATGAAGATGAAGCTCTGGAGCTTGAAGTACGCGCCGAACACGGCGGTGGCGGCCTCAGTGAACGAGATGAGGATCTTATTCATGCCGAACATCATCACCGAGCCGATGGACTGCATGATGATCGAGGGAATGCCGACGGCGTAAATGTCCGCCACCGTTGCGCGGTGGGGGCGAATGCCCGACAAGCGCAGCTGCACATCGGGGTTTTTCGTGTGGTTGAGCACAAGGCCGAGGGCGGCGCCGATGAACTGGCCCGTGATCGTGGCGACAGCCGCGCCCGCGACCTCCATGCGGGGAAAGCCCAGAAGGCCGAAGATCAGAATGGGGTCGAGCACGATGTTGCACACGGCGCCCACGATCTGCGAGATCATCGAAAGGTTCGTGCGTCCCGTGGCCTGCAAGAGCCGCTCGCCGTAGACCTGCACGAAGATGCCGAGCGAGCAGCCGATGCAGATCCTGACATAGTCCTGTCCGTAGGCGATGATCTGCTCATTTGCCGTCTGGAAGCGGAAGAAGGGCGTGGCGAGCGAAAAACCGAGCAGCATAAAGACCGCGGCGGTGCAGAGCGTCAGGAAAAGACCCGTGCCCGCGGCGCGGTTCACCGCCGTCTGGTTCTTCTCGCCCAGCGAGCGCGCGAGCAGCGCATTCATGCCGACACCGGTGCCGACGGAAAAGGCGATGCACAGCATTTGCAGCGGGAAGGCGAGCGAGACGGCGTTCATCGCGTCCTGGCTGAGGCGCGCGACAAACACGCTGTCGACAATGTTGTAGAGTGCCTGAAAGAGCATGGATACCATCACAGGCCCTGCCATATTGGCGAGCAGCTTGCCGATGGGCATCGTGCCCATTTTGTTTTCTCTGACGTTTTCCTCCATAGATAGTACCCCATAAAAATTCCGGCGCTTGCCGCGCCGGAATCAAAATGCAATCATTTTTCCGCGACCCGCGCGCCCTCCAGAGGGGCTTCTCTTGCCCGCTGCGGGGCAATTCACCTTCTGGAAAAAATTCATCTCAGAGTGCAAGTGTGCGAGCAACGCGAGTGCGCGCAGCGCTCGGCAAAACCCAAATCAAAAATGCACCGCAGTGCATTTTTGAATTATTTTTTCAGTTCCCCGTTGGCGGACTTGGTGAGATACGCGTTGATGAAGCCGTCGAGATCGCCGTCCATGACGGATTGGATATTGCCGGTCTCGTATTCGGTGCGCGTGTCCTTAACGAGCTGATAGGGCATGAAGACGTAGGAGCGGATCTGGCTGCCCCACTCGATCTTGAGCTGCACGCCCTTGATGTCGGAGATCTTCTCCGCGTGCTGCTGGATCTTGAGCTCCATCAGTCGGGATTTGAGCATCTGCATGGCGTAGTCGCGGTTCTGGAACTGCGAGCGCTGCGTCTGGCAGGCGGTGACGATGCCCGTGGGCTTGTGGATCAGTCGAACGGCAGAGCTTGTCTTGTTGACGTGCTGGCCGCCTGCGCCGGAGGCGCGGTAGACCTGCATCTCGATGTCCTCGGGACGGATCTCGACCTCAATGTCCTCGGGCAGCTCGGGCATGACCTCGAGCGCTGCGAAGCTCGTCTGGCGGCGGGCGTTGGCGTCGAACGGGGAAACGCGCACCAGGCGGTGCACGCCGTTCTCACCCTTTAAGTAGCCGTAGGCGTTCTCACCCTTGACCATGACCGTCGCGCTCTTGAGACCGGCCTCGTCGCCGTCGAGATAGTCGAGCATCTCGAATTCAAAGCCGTGCTTGTTCGCCCACTGCATATACATGCGGTAGAGCATCTGCGCCCAGTCCTGCGCCTCGGTGCCGCCCGCGCCAGCGTGGAACGTCAAAATGGCGTTGCAGTTGTCGTATTCGCCGGAGAGGAGCGTGGTGAGTCGCGCCTGCTCCACATCGGCTTCGAGCTTTTTGTAGCCCTCTTCGAGCTCGGGCAGCAGGCTCGCGTCGTCCATCTCCGTGCCCATGTCGATCAGCGCAAGCAGATCGTCGCGCGTGGAAACGAGCTTTTCGTAGCGGTGGATCTTATTCTGGAGCTGCTTGGAGCGCATCTGGTTTTTCTGCGAGCGCTCCAGATCGTTCCAGAAGCCGTCCTCGTGGGCCTCCAGCTCGAGGCGCTTGAGCTCCTGGCGGGCCTGCTCGATCTCCAATGCTTTGAAGAGGTTTTCAAACGTTTCGTCCATTGCAAGCAGCTTCTGCTTGTAGGAATCGTATTCGATCACAGCCATGGCGTTCTCTCTCCTTTTCGTTGTTCCTTCATTAGCCGAAAAAGTATATCACACACGCCGGATAAAGGCAAGAAAAAATCCGCTCTCCGGGACAAAAAATCCCGTGGGAACGGCCTTTTTGCGCTTTTCCGGCCATAAAAACAAAAAAGCCACGCTCTCGCGTGGTCGTACAAAAGGGATCTCAGCGCTCGCTGATGATCTGCTTGGTGTTGCCGAAGATCATGTCGTCAACATCCTGCTTGATGAACTTGTCGAACATATTGTGTTTCACGCTCCTTTCTCTCTTCAATTTCAGTTTATATGATAGCCGCAAAAAAAGCAAATTTCAATCGTCAGTATTCATGGTTTTAACCAAAAAGTTAACAGATATTTCATGCAAGTTGCTGAATGAGGACTTGCATTTTCGAGGCCGACACTTTATAATAGGCTAAAAGCTTATTTTTGAAACGGAGGACGCGCAGGATGGCGGCTTTTGTTACATTTGAAGATGTTTCCAAGGTTTACCGCAGCGGCGAGGTGGAGATCCGCGCGGTGGATCATATCAGCTTTACGATCGAAAAGGGAGAGTTCTGTGTCATCGTCGGCCCGTCCGGCGCGGGCAAGACGACGGTTTTGAACATGCTCGGCGGCATGGACGCCTGCTCGGGCGGCACCATCACGGTCGACGGCACGCTTGTGAGCGGCTTCAACGCCCGCCAGCTCACGACCTACCGCCGCCACGACATCGGCTTTGTCTTCCAGTTCTACAATCTGGTGGGCAACCTCACGGCACTTGAAAACGTGGAGCTTGCCGCGCAGATCTGCAAGGATCCGCTCGACGCGGCGACGGTTTTGGACGAGGTCGGCCTTGCCAAGCGTGCGAACAACTTCCCCGGTCAGCTCTCTGGCGGCGAGCAGCAGCGCGTGGCCATTGCCCGCGCGCTGGCGAAGAACCCCAAGCTCCTTTTGTGCGACGAGCCGACGGGTGCGCTCGACTATGTAACGGGCAAGCAGATCCTGAAGCTCTTGCAGGATACCTGCCGGGAAAAGGGCGTGACGGTCGTGGTCATCACGCACAACAGCGCCATCACGCCGATGGCCGACCGCGTGATCCACATCAAAAACGGCACGGTGGAGAGCATGCAGCTCAATGAGAATCCTGCAAGCGTGGAGAGCATCGAATGGTAACAGCAAAGCAAGCAAGAAAGGGGGCGGCGCAATGAAAAATGCAATGCAGAAGGACTTCTGGCGCGAGATCGGCCATACGCGCAGCCGCTTCTTCTCCATCATGATCTTGGTTGCGCTGTCGGTCGCGTTCCTTTCGGGACTCAAGGCAACGGCGCCGGATATGAAGCACACGGGCGACGACTATCTTGACTCCCTGCACTTAGCCGACATTCAGGTGCTTTCGACCCTTGGCCTGACCGATGAGGATATTGCCGCGCTGCGCGCACAGGATAAGATCGAGGACGCCGAGGGCGAATACGTCATCGACGCGTTTGCCTCGTCCGATTCGCTCGATGCGGTGGTGAAGGTCCTCTCCCTCACGGATCGCGGCATCAGCGATGTGCTGCTGCGCGAGGGGCGCATGCCCGAGCGTGCGGACGAGTGCGTGGTGGAGGAAAATATGCTCGCGCTGATGAGCATTTCCGTCGGTGATACGATCACGCTCACGCCGGGGGACGACCTTTCCGATGCGCTCGCGCAGGACACCTACACGGTGGTCGGCACGGTGCGCTCACCGGTGTACCTTGCGGTGGAGCGCGGCACGTCGACGCTCGGCAGCGGCACGGTGAAGGCGTATCTCTACCTGCCGCGCGAGGCGTTTACACTCGACTACTACACGGCGGCCTATGTGCGCGTTTCGGGCGCGGAGGAGATGACCGCATTTTACGACGACTACGACGATTACATTGACGATGTGATCGACTCGCTCGAGGATTTCGGCGATGCCCGCGCGATCCTGCGCCACGACGAGCTTGTGGACGAAGCGACGAAAAAGCTTGACGATGCGCAGAAGGAACTGGACGACGCCAAGGCGGAGGCCGACAAAGAGCTCGGCGACGCGCGCAAGGAACTTGCCGATGCGCGCAGGAAGCTCGACGACGGCTGGAAGGAATACGATGACGGCAAGCAGGAGCTTGCCGATTCGCGTGTGAAGCTCGACGATGCCAAGGCCGAGCTGGAGGACGGCGAGCAGGAATACGCCGACGGCGTGAAGAAATACGATCAGGCTGTGCGCGACTATGAAAAGGGTCAGAAGGACTATGCCGACGGCGTGAAGGACTATGAAAAGGGCGCGCAGCAGCTTGCCGACGGTGCGGACGAGCTGGAAGCCGGCAAGGAAAAGCTGGACGAGGGACAAAAGCAGCTCGACGCATTGGGCAATACCGTGGCGGGTGCGCTGCAAAACGATCCGAACTACGCCGGCGTGACCGGCGGGACGATCATCGACGAGCTTGGCCGCGGCGATGAAAATACTGCCGCAGCCACCGACGCGGCGCTCGACAAAATGCGCGCGCAGCTTGAAGGCGGCATCGCGCAGGCACAGCAGGGCCTTGCGAAGATCGACGCGGGGATCGAGGAGTGTGATAAGGGCCTTGCAGCACTGGAGCAGCTCCCGGATAGTGAAGAAGTTGCCGCGCAGCGCGCGGAAATAGCGGCTCAGCGCAGCGCCCTTGTGCAGCAGCGCGGCAAGGTCAGCGCGCAGCTCAGCGAGCTGCAAAGTCAGCTCGCCGCTCTCAGCACCGTCAGCTCCGGCAGCATCGCCGCAAACAAGCAGCAGCTCGATCAGGGGCGCGCGGACTATGAAAGCGGCAAGCAGCAGCTCAGCGCGGGCTACCGCGACCTGCGCGACGGCAAAAAGGAACTCGACAAGGCGAAAAAAGAGCTGGACGAGGCACCGCAGAAGATTGCCGACGCACGCAAGGAGCTTGCCGACGCGCGCAAGGAGCTGGACGACGGCTGGAAGGAATACTACGACGGCGAGGAAAAATACGCCGACGGCGAAAAGGAACTGGCCGACGCCTACCGCGAGCTGACGGACGGCGAAAAGGACTACCGCGAAGGACTGCGCGAGTATGAGGACGGCAAGGCCGAGGCGGACGAGAAGATCGCCGACGCGGAGGAAAAGATCGCCGACGCCCGCCGCAAGGTCGCGGACATTGAAAGCTGCGAGTGGTATCTCTTCAGCCGCAGCTATAACCCCGGCTACACGGGCTATGGGCAGGACGCCGAGCGCATGGCGAATCTTGCCAGCGTCTTCCCGGTGATCTTCTTCCTTGTGGCAGCGCTCGTGTGCCTCACGACGATGACGCGCATGGTCGAAGAGCAGCGCGTGCAGATCGGCTCTTTGAAGGCGATGGGCTACAGCGGCCTTGCCATCTCCCGCAAGTATCTGCTCTACGGGCTTCTGCCGAGCCTGACCGGCGGCATGTTCGGCCTTGTTATCGGCTATATCCTCTTCCCGAAGATGATCTTTACAGCCTATCAGATCATGTATCAGATGCCGAACATCGAGCTGCGCGCCTACGGCGGGATCTCCGCCTATTCGCTGCTTGCGGCAGTGGCATGCACCACGCTCGCCACGCTCTGGGCGTGCCTTGCCACGCTGCGCGAAACGCCGGCGAGCCTGATGCGCCCGCGCACGCCGAAGGCGGGCAAGCGCGTGTTCCTTGAGTACATCAAGCCCCTGTGGAGAAAGATGTCCTTCACCCATAAGGTGACGGCGCGCAACCTTTTCCGCTACCAGAAGCGCTTTTGGATGACAGTCATCGGCATCGGCGGCTGCACCGCGCTCATCATCGCGGGCTTCGGCATGCGCTCGTCGCTCCTCTTTACGATGTCGCGCCAGTATGACGATCTGTTCCATTACTCCGCGCAGGTGACGCTTTCGAGCAATGTACTGCCGGAGGAGCGGCAGGCGGTGGAGGATTTCCTCGCGGGTGACTCCCGCGTTGTGAATGACGTTCCCTGTACGGCGTCCTCTGCCACAGTCATCACATCGAGCTATTCGACCACCGCCTATGTTGAGGTGATGGAAGCAGGCGAGATCGGCAAGGTCATTGATCTGCTGGACTGCAAGACCGGCGAGCCGATCACCATGGAGGATACCGGTGTGTACATCGACCAGAAGCTCTCCGAGCTTTTGAAGGTCTCGGTGGGCGACACGTTCTTCCTTGACGGCGATGCGCGCGGGGACATGACGGTCGCGGGTATTTATGAGCATTACACGGGGCATTTCATCTATATGACGCCCTCGTACTATGAACAGACGCTCCACGCCGATAGCGAGCCGAACGCCTATCTCATGAACTTCACGAGCGACGATACCGACACCTGCAACGCGATCTTTGAAAAGCTGCTCAGCATGAACGGCGTTGTGACGACCTCGCGCATGCGCGACACGCAGGACACCTACATGCACAGCATGGAGCGCGTGGACTTCGTTGTGGTCATTATCATTCTGGCAGCGGCGGCGCTGGCGATGGTCGTGCTCTTCAACCTTTCGAACATCAACATCACCGAGCGCCAGCGCGAGCTTGCCACGATCAAGCTGCTGGGCTTTTACGACAAGGAAGTTTCGGCCTATGTCTACCGCGAGAACATTGTGCTCACGGTGTTCGGTATCCTCATGGGCTGCTTCATGGGTCACTGGCTGCACATTTACCTTGTCCGCTCGACGGAGATCGACCTTATGATGTTCGGGCGGCAGACGGCGCCGTCGGCCTACGTGTACGCCGCGATCCTGACGATGCTCTTCTCCGTCCTTGTCAATGTGCTTGCGCATTTCAAGATGAAGAAGATCGACATGGTCGAGAGTCTCAAGAGCGCGGAATAAATTTCTTGTTTCGCGGCAGTGCATTGTGCTACAATAAAGGGCGGCAAAAAGCCGCCCTTTACTATTGTCGAAAAAGCGGCATGCCGCTTTTTCGAGGAGAATTCGCTGCGCTTCGTGCCTTGCCACCCGCAGGGCGGCTGCGACACGCGCTCCGCGCAAAGTGTTTTCTGCCACGCACGTGTCGCGGCAGAAAACGGATTTGAATTGATTGCGTGCCGTGCGCGGCACGCAACTCTGCGAGGTTTTTTGGCTTATAGCCTCCTTATAGATTGGAGTTCCCATGGTGAGACAAAGAAAAAAACATCATTTCTGGCGCAACCTGCTCATTTTGATCGTGCTGTTCGGCATTTACCTCTGCTGGGGCAACAGCAGCATCGAGACGGACGAGGTTACGTTCCCCTCGGGTACGCTGCCCGCGGGCTTTGACGGCTGCCGCATCGTGCACTTAAGCGACCTGCACGGAAAATATTTCGGCAAGGACAATGAGCGCCTTTACGCGGCGGTCGCTGCCGCGCAGCCGGAGTATATCTTCGTGACGGGCGATCTCGTTGACCGCGGGACAGAGGAACCGAACACCTACGCCGCGGAAGTCGGCGCGGCGCTCTCGGCCATCGCACCGACATATTACGTCACGGGCAACCACGAGTGGGGACATGGCACTGCCGCCGTGCGCGCGCTCAAGAGCACGCTGCGCGAGAGCGGCGTGACGGTACTCTCCAACGAATTTGTGCCTCTCACGCGAAACGGCGATACCATCGTGCTCGCGGGCATCGACGATCCGAACGGCTACGCCGATCAGGAGACGCCGTACGAGCTTGCCCAGGAGATCTACGCCGCCTGCGGCGACCCCTTCTGGCTGCTGCTGGCGCACCGCAACGACCGCTTTGCGCGGGAATACAGTCTCCTCGGCGCGGACTTAACGATCTCCGGTCACGGCCACGGCGGCATCTGGAGATTTCCGTTTACCGATGGGGTGTTCGGCACGCAGAGAAACCTCTTCCCCACGCACACGGCGGGCTTTTATTCAGACAACGGCGCGTCCGTCTTTGTCAGCCGCGGGCTCGGCAATTCGCCGAAGATCGTACCGCGCATTCTGAATCGGCCGCAGGTCGCGGTCATCACACTGGAAAGGGGCTGAGAACATGCGTGAATTTCACGCCGGAAGCTACGACGTTGCCGTCATCGGCGCGGGACACGCGGGCATCGAGGCATCTCTTGCCTGTGCGCGCCTCGGCATGAAAACGGTGTGCTTCACCATCAACTTAGACGCGGTGGGCAACATGCCCTGCAACCCCGCCATTGGCGGCACGGGCAAGGGCCATCTCGTGCGTGAGCTCGACGCCCTCGGCGGCGAAATGGCAAAGGCGGCGGACTTGGCCTGCATTCAATACCGCATGCTCAACCGGGGCAAGGGTCCCGCCGTCTGGTCGCTGCGCGCGCAGGCTGACCGGCGGCGCTACCAGAGCGTGATGAAGCACACGCTCGAGCGGCAGGAAAATCTTTTGCTGCGTCAGGCGGAGATCGTCGATCTTCGCGTGGAGGACGGGCATGTCTCCGCCGTCGTGACCGAAACGGGCGGCGTTTACGCGGTCAAAGCCGTTATTCTCTGCTCGGGGACATTTTTGGACGGGCGCACGATCGTCGGCGAATGTGTGCGCGAGAGCGGCCCGGACGGAATGCACGCCTCGCTGACGCTGGCGGAAGCCCTCAGGAAGCTCGGCCTTCCCCTGCGCCGCTTCAAGACCGGCACGCCGCCGCGCGTGAACGCGCGCAGCGTCGATTTTTCGCAAATGGAAGTGCAGACGGGCGATGAAGCGCCCCTGCCCTTCTCGTTTTCGACGCAAACGCCGCCTCAAAATCAGGTGGTCTGCTACTTAACGTATACCAGCGAGGAGACGCACCGCGCCATCCGCGAAAACCTGGATCGGAGCCCCATCTACTCGGGTGTGATCGAGGGCGTCGGCCCGCGCTATTGCCCGAGTATCGAGACGAAGATCGTCCGCTTTCCCGATAAGCCCCGCCACCAGCTCTTCATCGAGCCGATGGGGCTTGATACCGAGGAGCTCTACATTCAGGGCTTTTCCTCTTCCATGCCCGAGGAGGTGCAGCTTGAAATGCTGCACTCGGTCAAGGGCCTTGAGCACGCGGAGATGATGCGCCCGGCCTACGCCATCGAATATGACTGCATCGACCCGACCGCGCTCTACCCGACGCTTGAATACAAGCACATTTCGGGCCTGTACGGCGCGGGACAGTTCAACGGCTCGTCGGGCTATGAGGAGGCGGCGGTGCAGGGCTTTGTCGCGGGTGTGAACGCCGCACGGAAAATCAAGGGCGAATCGCCCTTCATCTTAGGCCGCGAGCAGGCCTATATCGGCACGCTCATCGATGACCTTGTGACCAAGGGCACGAACGAGCCCTATCGCATGATGACGAGCCGCAGCGAATACCGCCTGATCCTGCGGCAGGACAACGCCGACGAGCGCCTTGCGCCCATCGGTCATGAGCTTGGGCTTGTGAGTGACGAAGCGCTGCAAAAGGTCAATGATAAATACGACGCGGTGCGCCGCGAGATCAAGCGCCTCGAGCACACGGGCGTAGGCGCGTCCGACGCGCTCAACGCGCTTCTGAGCGCGCGCGGCACGGCGGAGGTGCGCGACGGCAGTCCCCTCATCGCGCTGCTGCGCCGCCCACAGCTCACCTATGACGACCTGCGCGATTTTGATGCGGGCTGCCGCGCCTTCCCGCCCGCACTCGCCGAGAGCGTGGAGATCGCCGTCAAGTACGAGGGCTACATCCGCCGCCAGATGGCGGAGGTCGCGGAGTTTGCGCGCCTGGAGCGCCGCGCCATTCCCGAGGATATCGATTACGCGAAAATCGACGGTCTCCGTCTGGAGGCGCGCGAAAAGCTCGCCGCCATCCGCCCACAGAATCTGGGGCAGGCGGGGCGCATCTCGGGCGTCAGCCCGGCAGACATCGCGGTGCTGATGCTCTATATTACTTCAAAAACGCGGGACTGAGTCCCGCGTTTTTGAGAGGGGATTGCAGCCCGCTGCACGCAGAAGTTGCCCGCCTTGGCGGGCAATTTCCACACTTGCACTGAGAGGTGTAAATCGACACGCACCTGTCGCGGCGATTTACGATCAAAATCATTTCGAGCCTGCGGGCTCGAAACTCTGCGAGGCTTTTAACCCTTATATACGAAAACAGGTGGTCGCTGCGTTGGCAGCGGCCGCCTGTTTATGTTTGGGGTTTTACTCTTTACCGAATTTAGTGAAGAGTGTGACCAGTACGGTGATGAGTCCCATCACGGCGAAGATGCCGAGCATTCCCTGCCCCGTGATGAGCAGCGCGATCTCAAGATTTGTCATAGTGCGTTCCTCCTTACCCTAAAAGCTGCGGCACGAGATTGAGGATCATGCCGCCTGCGAGCACCGATGCGATCTGACCGGCGACGTTCGCGCCGACGGCGTGCATCAGCAGGTGGTTGGTGCAGTCCGCCTCCTGCCCCATCTTCTGGATGACGCGCGCGGACATCGGGAAGGCCGAGATACCGGCCGCGCCGACCATGGGGTTCACCTTGTTCTTGCAGAAGAGGTTCAGAAGCTTTGCAAACATCACGCCCGCGATGGAGTCAAAGACGAAGGCGACAAGACCCAGCGCCATGATGATGAGCGTTTTGAGATTGACGAACTGGTCGGCCTGCATCGAAAACGAGATCGTGATGCCGAGCAGGAGCGTGATGAGGTTCGCCAAATCGTTCTGCGCCGTCTGGGAAAGACGCTCCAAGCAGCCGCACTCACGGAGCAGGTTGCCGAACATCAGAAAGCCCACAAGCGAGACGGACATCGGCGCGATGAAGCCGGCGATGATCGTGACCATGATGGGGAAGCAGATGCGCAGCGTGCGGGAAACGTGCTTGGGGTTGTAGGGCATGTGCATCGCGCGCTCTTTTTTCGTCGTGATGAGCTTGATGGCAAACGGCTGAATGATCGGTACGAGCGCCATATACGAGTAGGCCGCCACCGCGATGGGGCCGATATAATTAGAGTGTAAGACCTGCGAAACAAGGATCGAGGTCGGGCCGTCCGCCGCGCCGATGATGCCGATGGAGGCCGCGTCCTTCAAGTCAAAGCCCAGCATGACCGCCGCGATCATCGCAAAGAAGATGCCGAACTGCGCCGCCGCGCCGAAGAGGAACATCTTCGGGTTTGAAAGCAGCGGGCCGAAGTCGATCATCGCGCCGATGCCGATGAACAGCAGCAGCGGCAGCGCTTCGCTCGCTTCGATCGTCGTTTCAAAGAGCCACTGAATGATGCCCTGGCTCTCGCCCACGCCCGCGACCATCTGGTTCAGAACGCCGGACATCGGCAGGTTCACGAGGATCGCGCCGAAGCCCATCGGCAGCAGAAGCGAGGGCTCATAGTCCTTTTTGATGGCGAGATAGATGAGCAGCGCGCCCACCACATACATCACGCACTGCTGCGGTGTGACCGCGCGGATGCCGTCAAGCAAAAACTCCATGCTGTAAACACTCCTTATACTCAGTCGGTTTTGGTAGCCGGGCAAAAGAAAAAAGACCTCTACCGCGGGCGCCGCCCGGGGTAAAAGTCTTGCCATTTCGCAAGCAGACCGGGGAAACTTTCCCGCGATGACGATCTGCTCAACGCCCGTGGGCGCCGGCTACTCCCTTTTTTCCGTGCTGCAAAAGGTATCACATTTTTTTTGCGCTGTCAAGCGCTCACGGGCGTATTTTGCCGTAGTTTACAAGTTTTTACTCCAAATTTACATCTTTTTCTGCCCTGAGAGCACCGCGGTGGGGTTGACAAAGCCAAAAAAAGCCGATATATTACTACTGCATTATGAAATATGCGTGGATGAGGACAAGTAAGCCCCTCCCCCGCGGCAAAGAGAACCGCCGTTTTGGTGAGAGGCGGGACGCGGCAGGGCTGAATATCACCTCGGAGCAGCCGGACTGAACTTTAAGTAAGGCCGGACGGGTGCGACCGTTATATCGCAGCATTTGAGCGGCTGTGCAAAACACAGCAAGAAGAGTGGTACCGCAGAGGTCAGCGCCTTTGTCTCTTTATGGGACAGGGTGCTTTTATTTTTTGCGGTCGCGGCAAAAATGATTTAAGCACAAGCTTGAAGAGAACAGAATTCATATAAATGTAAGGAGACGCAACATGGATTACAAAAGCACGCTGAATATGCCCAAGTCCGGCTTCCCGATGCGCGCGGGTCTTCCCAAGCGCGAGCCTGAGATGCTCAAGCACTGGGAGGAAATGGACCTCTACAACCTCATGCTCAAAAAGAACGAGGGCAAGCCCCGCTTCGCCCTGCACGATGGCCCTCCGTTCTCCAACGGCGGATTGCACATGGGTCACGCGCTCAACAAGTCCCTGAAGGACTTCATCACCCGTTCCTACGCGATGCGCGGCTACTACACGCCCTATATCCCCGGCTGGGACAACCACGGCATGCCCATCGAGAGCGCCATCATCAAGCAGAACAAGCTCAACCACAAGGCCATGCCCGTTTCCGCCTTCCGCTCCGCCTGCCACGAGTTCGCCCAGCACTATATCGACGTGCAGATGGAGGGCTTCAAGCGCATCGGTGTGCTGGGCGACTGGGAGCACCCCTACAAGACCATGGATCCCGGCTTCGAGGCTGAGGAGGTCAAGGTCTTTGGCGAGATGTACAAGAAGGGCTACATCTACAAGGGCTTAAAGCCCGTTTACTGGTGCTATCACGACGAGACCGCCCTCGCCGAGGCGGAGATCGAGTATCAGGACGACCCCTGCACGACCGTGTATGTCAAGTTCCCGATGAACGACGATCTCGGCAAGCTCAGCCACCTCGACAAGAGCAAGCTCAATTTCGTCATTTGGACGACCACGATCTGGACGCTGCCCGGCAACCTTGCCATCGCCCTGCACCCCGACGAGAGCTACGCCGTCGTGAAAAACGAGGACAACGGCGAGATGTATATTGTCGCCGAGGCGCTCGTGGAGAAGGTCATGGCCGTCGGTAAGATCGAGCACTATTCGATCGTCGAGACCCACCCCGGTAACTTCTATGAAAATATGCTCGCCCAGCACCCGTTCCTGCCCAAGACGAGCCGCCTGGTGCTGGCCGATTACGTCACGATGGATTCCGGTACGGGCTGCGTCCACACCGCGCCCGGCTTCGGTGCGGACGACTATCAGACCTGCCGCCGCTACGGCATGGACATGGTCGTGCCCGTCAACGATCAGGGCCGCCACACCGACTATGCCGGCAAGTATGAGGGAATGCTCGTCGAGGAGTCCAACCCCGTGATCCTGAACGACATGAAGGAAGCCGGCACGCTCTTCGCTTCCGAGGAGATCGTCCATAGCTATCCGCACTGCTGGCGCTGCAAGCACCCCATCATCTTCCGTGCCACCCCGCAGTGGTTCTGCTCCGTCGATTCCTTCAAGGAAGAGGCCTGCGCCGCGTGCGACGATGTGCGCTGGGTCCCGGGCTGGGGCATCGAGCGCATGAAGAGCATGATCCGCGAGCGCGCCGACTGGTGCATCTCCCGCCAGCGCCGCTGGGGTCTGCCCATCCCCGTGTTCTACTGCAAGGACTGCGGCAAGCCCATCTGCACCGACGAGACCATCAAGGCCGTTTCCGACCTCTTCCGTGAAAAGGGCTCCAACGCATGGTTCGATATGGAGGCCGAGGAGATCCTGCCCAAGGGCTTCACCTGCCCGCACTGCGGCAAGAACGCAGGCTTCACCAAGGAGGAGGACACGCTCGACGGCTGGTTCGACTCCGGCTCCACGCACTATGCTTCCATGAAGAAGGATCAGGGCTTCTGGCCTGCCACGATGTACCTCGAGGGTCTCGACCAGTACCGCGGCTGGTTCCAGTCCTCGCTGCTCACGGCGGTCGGTGCTCTCGGTCAGGGCGCGCCCTTTAAGGAGTGCGTCACCCACGGCTGGACGGTCGACGGCGAGGGCAAGGCCATGCACAAGAGCCTCGGCAACGGCGTCGATCCGGCGGATATCTTCAACGAGAACGGCGCGGACATTCTGCGTCTGTGGGCTGCTTCCGCCGACTATCACGCCGACGTTCGCTGCTCGAAGGAGATCTTCAAGCAGCTCAGCCAGAACTATCTCAAGTTCCGCAACACCTGCAAGTTCATGCTCGATAACCTCGTCGACTTCGACCCCGAAAAACTGACCAAGCCCGAGGATATGCCCGTGCTCGACCGCTGGCTCCTCACGAAGCTCAACGAGCTCATCGAGAAGGCCGAGCAGTCCTACTGCGACTATGAGTTCCACATCATCACCCACGCGGTGAATGATTTCTGCGTCAATACGCTCTCGAGCTTCTATCTCGACATCGTGAAGGATCGCCTCTACTGCGACGGCGCAGACAGCCTTTCCCGCCGCAGCGCGCAGACCGCGCTCTACCTCACGCTCCACACGCTCTCGAAGCTCTTTGCGCCCATTCTCGTCTTCACCTGCGATGAGATCTGGCTCGCCATGCCGCACACCGCGGCGGACGACGCGCGCAACGTGGTGCTCAACGAGATGAACAAGCCCTTTGCGGCCTATGCCCTCACCGAGAGTGAGATGGCCGACTGGGAAAAGCTTGTCGACGTGCGCACCGCCGTCAACGGCGTGCTCGAGGCTGCCCGTGCCGAGAAGAAGATCGGCAAGAGCCTGGAAGCCGACGTGCACCTGACCGTCCCTGCTGAGGACGCGTTCCTTGCAAACATGGACGGCAAGGAGCTTGCGGACCTGCTGATCGTCTCTCAGGTCGAGGTGGCGGTCGGCGAGGGTGTGAAAGCCTCCGCCGAGGAAGCCGCCGGCACGAAGTGCCCGCGCTGCTGGAAGCACTCCACCGCGGCAAACGCCGAGGGCCTCTGCCCCCGCTGCGCCGAGGTGATGGCAAAGTTCCCCGACCTCGCGTAAGCAACAAACGCGGGCGGCTGAATAGCCGCCCGCGCCGCGTTTTCCAATGATGTTCCGTTTTTCAATCGTTACCCGCTCATAGCAGAAAGGAATCCCGCCCATGCACTTTGATACCAAAAAGCTCACCCGCTGCGCGCTCATCGCGGCAGTCTACGTCGCGCTGACGCTGCTCTCCAATGCCCTGAACCTTGCCTACGGCCCCATTCAGCTCCGCTTTTCCGAAGCGATGACGGTGCTGCCGTTTCTGATGCCCGAGGCGAGCTGGGGCCTTTTCATCGGCTGTGTGCTCTCCAACGTTTTGAGTCCCTACGGCCCGCTCGACATGATCGTCGGCTCGGCAGCAACGCTGCTCGCAGCGCTCCTTACCGCCCGCTGCCATAAGAAGTGGACGGCTGCGCTGCCGCCCGTGCTCTGCAACGCCATTCTCATCGGTGCGCTGATCGCGTGGGAGGAGGCAGGCGTCGGCAACGGCTTCCCGCCGGCCTTTTTCTACAACGCCCTCACCGTTGGAGCCGGCGAAGCGGTCGCCTGCTATGTGCTCGGCATTCCCCTGCTCGGCATGATCGAAAAGCGCATCAAGCTGAACTAACGTCAAAAAAGAGGACTTCCGACCGGAAGTCCTCTTTTTTATTTAAGAAAGTACCAAAAAGCGTCGCAGACTTTCGAGCCCGCAGGCTCGAAATAAATTTTAATCGTTTTTTCTGACGACAGAAGGTGAATTGCCGCAAAGCGGCAAGAGAAGCCGCCCTGGGGTGCGCGCGTCGAAAAAACACTTCTCAGGCCGCAAGTGTGGAATTCACCCGCTTACAGCGGGCGAATTATGCGCGCAGCGGCCTGCAACGCTCCCACTCAAAAAAGCGGCCCTTTAGGCCGCTTTTTTGAAGGCTTTAGCCTTCGTAGGCGCGGCTGCTTTCAATGTAGATGCCGCGGTTTGCCGACCAGCTGACGTTGAAGTTCAGCACCTTGCCGAGGTCGCGCAGCTTGTAGTAGGTGTAGCCGCCGCCCTGATCGTCGGTCAGCAGAATCGCGGTGAAGGGAATGCTCTCGCCATAGATCACGGTTTTGGCGTCGGCCTTCTGGTAGCGGCGGTCGCCGGAAAACGGCGCCTTGAGCTCCGTGCCGTTGGAAACGTAGGACGCATCGGGGACAATGACGACATTGCCGTCCCAATCCACACTGAACTGTGCCTTCGTGCCGCTCAGCAGCGACGCAACATCGCGCAGGCGGACATAGTTCGTTTCGCCGCCGTTTGCGCCGGGCAGCGCGTAGGTCTGGAGCGTGACATTTTTGCCGTCAAGCTCGATGGTCTGGCGGCGCATATAGGCCGTGCCGCTCGCAGGAATGTTCTCCTGCGTCACGGTGCCGAGCTGGCGGTGGTGCAGGCCGTCGGTCTGCGAGGTCGTAAAGCGGAAGGTGCCGGCCTTGAGCGCAAGGCAGTCGATCGTGACGATGTTTTCCTCCACCGTGATGCCCGCGCCGCCGGTATAGTCGGTGAGCGCTTCGGGGAAAACAAAGCGGTAGGTCATTATCATGTCCTCAAGCAGCGCGTCGAGCTGCGCGTCGGAAGAATCGGGCAGCTGCTTGGCAAGCTCTTTCTTGATCGCACTGCGCCGGTCAGCCTGCGTGTTCTGCACCGTCAGCGTCAGCCCGCCGTCCGAGGCGATAGAAAGCGTCGCCGTGCCGGGCGTGGCGGGACCGCTGACCTCAGAGATCTCGGAGGAGACTTCGGCAAAGATCGCGTTGAAGGCATCGGGATCGGCAAACCGCTCGCTTGCCTGATCGCCGTAGTAACCGTGGTCGTTGTATCGGAAATAGGTGAAGCCGTTTTCCGCCATTTGGCCGGACATATCCATGGCGCTGACCAGCTCCTCGGAAAAACCGAATTTGGCATCGACCGTGCCGCTGCCGTCAGGCTGGAACACCGTGTCGGCAACCTGACACATGCAGCCGCAGAGCAGCGATGCCATCAGGCTGAGTGCGAGCGCCGCAGCAAATAATTTTTTCATGGTGATCGCTCCTTTGGTAAACTAAAGTCGATTTTACACGAATTTCCGCCCGATTGCAAGGCAGGATGCCGGATTCCAGATGGAAAATTCAGGAAAACCGCTGCTTTTTGTGAAAAATGTGCTTATTCCTTTGAAAAAGTGCTTGACTTTGCGCCTTGTTTTTGTATAATAATAGGGCTTGTAATTTGCATTGCAGGCAAATCCTTGCTCACATCAAAGCATGTGGGCCATCAGTCCAAAAGGAGGTGCAACCAAGAATGGCTAAGATTTCCGCAAACTATGAGGTCGTCTTCATCATGGACGGCAGACTGCCCGAAGAGCAGGTCGCCGCTCTGACCGAGAAGTTCAAGACCCTCGTGGAGCAGAACAGCACGGCTATGGAGGTTGAGGAGTGGGGCAAGCGCAAGCTGGCCTACGCCATCAACTACATCACCGAAGGCTACTATGTTCTGATCTCCTTCACCAGCGCGCCCGATTTCCCCAAGGAATTGGACCGTATCCTCGGCATTACCGATGGTATCATCCGCTCCATGATCGTCTGCAAGGGCGAGTAAGGAGGGCAACGCTATGTTGAACCGTATCGTCATCATGGGTAGACTTACCCGTGATCCCGAGCTGCGCCGCACGCAGAACGGCACGGCGGTGACGTCCTTCTCCGTCGCGGTAGACCGCGACTTCAAGAGCCGCGAGAGCGGCGAGAAGGCCACCGATTTCATCGACGTAGTCGCTTGGCGCCAGACCGCAGAGTTCGTCTGCCAGTACTTCACCAAGGGCCGCATGGCCGTGGTCGAGGGCCGGCTTCAGATCCGCGACTGGAAAGACAAGGATGGCAACAACCGCCGCAGTGCGGAAGTGGTTGCCGACAACATTTATTTCGGCGACAGCAAGCGCGACAGCCAGTCGGGCGGCGACTATGCGCCCCCCGCCTACGGCTCCCCTGCTGAGAGCTACACTGCTCCTGCGAGCGGCGGCTTTGCCGAAATTGAAGAGGACGGCGAACTGCCGTTCTAATGAGGGTACGAAAACCCCAATTCTGATAAGGAGGAATCATCCATGGCTATGGAACGCGAAAACAGAGCCCCTCGCGCCGGCGGCCCCAACCGCAAGCGCAAAAAGGTGTGCCAGTTCTGCGTTGACAAGTGCGAGTATATCGACTATAAGGACGCCGCCAAGCTGCGCCGCTTCATCTCCGAGCGTTCGAAGATCCTGCCCCGCAGAACCACCGGTACCTGCGCGATGCATCAGCGTCAGCTGACCGAGGCGATCAAGCGCGCCCGTCAGATCGCTCTGCTCCCCTTCGTCACCGAATAAGGAACAACGCTTTGAAAAAGAGTCGTCCAACAGGACGGCTCTTTTTTTCGTTTCGGCGATCCCTGTGCGGGCGCGCATGGTTCCGCCCTTGCAGGACGGGCGGGCAATGTGCTATACTTTGAAAAAACGATCCAAAGGAGCGCCTATGAAATTTCCCTGCCTTGTGCTTGACCACGATGATACCGTGGTCAACTCCACCGCAACGGTGCATTTTCCCTGCTTTGCCGAGTACACGGCAAAGTTTTTCCCCAAGGCTAAGCGCTACACGCTGGAGGAATATATCCTCAAGAACTTCTCCCCCGGCGTATACGAATTTTTCCGCGGCGAGGTCGGCATGACCGAGGACGACATGAAGCACGAGCAGGCCTACTGGCACGAATATGTGCAGCATCACGTGCCGCAGGCTTATGCGGGCATGCGCGAGCTATTGTGGGATTACGTGAATGCGGGCGGCACGATCTGCGTGGTGTCGCATTCCCTCTCGCCGAACATTCTGCGCGACTACCGCGAAAACGGCCTGCCCGAGCCGGAGCTCGTCTACGGCTGGGAGGTGCCGAAGGAGCGGCGCAAGCCCCAGCCCTATGCACTTTTCGACATCATGGAAAAGCTGCACTTTGCACCCGGTGAGATGCTCGTGCTCGACGACTTAAAGCCCGGATACGACATGGCGCGCGCGGCGAACGTCCCCTTTGCCGCCGCGCTCTGGTCGAACGACATTCCCGAGATCGAAGCTTTCATGCGCGGGAACTGCGGCCTCTGCTTCAAGACCGTTGCGCAGTTCCGCGACTATCTTTTCAGCGGAAAGGAAGCGTGACTTATGGCCAAGCACATTACGAAGGTCGTCCTCACGGGCGGTCCCGCGGCGGGCAAAACGACGCTCGTCAGCCGCGTTTTGAAGGAATTTAAGCAGGAGGACGGCTGGCGCGTCATCACGATCCCCGAAACGGCGACGGAGCTGATCTCCGGCTTTGGCATCAAGCCGTTCGGCGGCTGTATGTCGATGCTCGCGTTTCAGGATTTTGTCGTCGCCGACCAGATCCACAAGGAAAAGCTCGCGCTCGACGCGGCGCAGCTCGTGCCCGAGGAGAACATTCTGATCCTCTACGACCGCGCGCTGATGGACGACAAGGCCTATGTGACGGATGAGGAATTCGCGCAGGTCATCGCCCGCTTTGATGGCCGCACCGAGGAGCGCGTGCTTGCAAATTACGATCTGGTGCTCCACCTCATCACCTGCGCCAAGGGCGCGGAGTTCGCCTACGACCTTGCCAACAACGCGCGCACGGAGTCCATCGAGTACGCACGAGAGATGGACGACCGCACCCTGCGCGCGTGGAGCGCACACCCCAATCTTCGCATCATCGACAACGACGCGAACTTCAACCGCAAGATCGAGCGCGCCCTGCGCGAGATCTACCGCGCCGTGGGCGAGGTGGAGCCGATGGCGGAAAAGCGGAAATATCTCATCGCCATGCCCGACATGGCGGCGTTCACGCGCGCACACCGCGCCGCGGCCATCGACATGACGCAGACCTACCTTGTGATGACGAACCCGAACATCGAGCGGCGCGTGCGCCGGCAGGGGAACGGCGCGGAGACGCTGTATTTCTACACCGAAAAGCACCTGATGCCGGACGGCGAAAAATGGGACACCGAGCGTCCCATTTCGAAAAAACAGTATGAAAAGTATCTGCTCGAGCGCGATACGGCGCTCTCGCCCGTGCATAAGACGAAGTACCGCTTCATCTTTGCCGACCGCCGCTGCGAGATCGACGTGTACCCGTTCAGTGTGGAAAAGGCAGTGCTGTTCCAGTACGGCGGTGAGGCGCCGCTGCCGGAGGAGATCACGGTGCTGGAGGAAGTCACCGCGCAGCCGGCGTACAAAAATCGGGCGTTGGCCGCTTCGCAGAAGCTGTGAACTATTCTGCACCCGAGGAAAAAAGAGCTGTCCGTTCGGACAGCTCTTTTGATATGGTTTTATGCAGTTTCCCGGTCGAGTGGCTTGACGTACTTTTTGTAGCAGTACAGGAAATATGCGATCTCCGCCGCGCCGGTGAGGATCCAGGAGAAGGGATAGAGGATATAGAGCGAGGGGATCGTGTGGAAGTAGGCGAACACCGTGTAGATCCAGATCACGCGGAACACGCACGAGCCGAGGAAAACGAAGACCATCGGCACGAGGCCCTTTCCAAGTCCACGCGAGGCGGCGGTGGTGCAGTCCATCAGGCCCGATAGCGGGAAGACGAAGCACATGACGCGGATACGCTCAAGACCCGCTTCAATGACGGGAGCCTCGGAGGTAAAGAGCGAGAGGAACTCGTGCCCGAAGAGGAAAAAGAGACAGCCGAGGAACTCTGCGGCCAGCGCGGAAAAGGCGAGCGTCAGAAGGTAGCTTTTCATCACGCGGAGGGGTTTGCCAGCGCCGTAGTTCTGCCCGACGAAGCTCGAGCAGGCGATGTAGAAAGCGTTCATCACGGAGTAGACAAGGTTGTCGATATTGCCCGCGGCGGAGTTGCCCTCGACCACGACGGTGCTGAAGGAGTTGATGCCCGCCTGAATGAAGAGGTTGGCGACCGAGAAGATGGCGTTCTGAAGCCCTGCGGGCACGCCGACGGCCAGCACGTGGATCGCCTTGTCCTTGTGGAAGCGCAGCTCCTTCACATTCAGCCCGTAGATGTCCTTGCTGCGTGCGAGCGAGAGAATGATGAGTCCCGCGGAAACGCACTGGGAGATCATGCTCGCAAGCGCCACGCCGTCGGTCGACATGCCGAGGCCGATGACGAACACGAGGTCGAGGATAACATTCAGCACGCCTGCGGTGGAGAGGTAGATGAGCGGCGTTTTCGTGTCGCCGATGGCGCTCAAAACGCCGCTGCCGTAGTTGTAGAGCGCGGCGGCGGGCATGCCGAGGAAGTAAATGCGCAGGTAGAGCTCGGCGCCGTCGATGAGGTCCTCGCGCGTGTTGAGAAGCTCAAGGAGCGGACGGGCAAAGATAAGCCCGAGCGCGAGCATCAAAAAGCCTGCGATCAGGCACACAAGGAACGACGTGTGGACGGACTCGCGCACATTCTTTTCGTTGCGCGCGCCGAAGTGCGTGGCGACGAGCACGTTGGCGCCGCTGCCAAGACCCATCAGAAAGCCCGTGAACAGGAAAATGAGCGTTGTGGTCGAGCCGACCGAGCCCATGGCGGCAGAGCTGGAAAAACGCCCGACAACAGCAAGGTCGACCATGCTGAAGAGCATCTGCAAAAGGTTGGTAAACATCAGCGGCAGGGAGAAGCCGATGATCTGACGGCTGAGGCTGCCCTGCGTCATATCGAGCGCGGCGGTATGCGCCATAAAATGATCCCTCTCTCTTTCTTGTGTCAAAGTCTTATCCTTATAGCACACTTTCCGCTGCTTTGCAAGTAAAGAGTGTGCAGTGCGCAAAAAATAATGAAAAATGGCGCAATTATTTTCAAAAAAGCCGAAAACAACGAGGAAAAACGCTTGCAATCCCAAACTCGGTGTGATACTATACTTATGTTTATTGATGCAGGAAACGCAGAGTGGACCGTTTGGCCCGCTCTTTCTTTTGCAAATTTCGGAAAAAACACAAACTGCGAGGGAATCAGATGAAAAAAGTGACAGAGACCGTGCGCGAGCTGGCGCTCCCCGTCGTCGAGGAGCAGGGCTGCAAGCTGTGGGATGTGGAATACGTCCGCGAGGCCGGGCAGTGGTACCTGCGCATCTACATTGACAAGGACGGCGGCGTGAATATTCTCGACTGCGAGGCCATTTCCCGCGCGCTGAGCGACATTCTCGACGAGGCCGATCCCATCGAGTCGAGCTATATTTTCGAGGTGGCGTCCGCCGGCGCGGAGCGCCCGCTCAAGCGTCCGGGCGACTTTGCGCAGTTCATGGGCTCGCCCGTGCTTTTAAAGACCTATAAGCCCGTTGACGGGCGCAAGGAGTTCTCCGGCGATCTTGCGGGCTATGAAGACGGCGCTGTCACGCTGCGCATCGGCGAAGAGGAGCGGCGCTTTGAAAAGGACACGGTGGCGCTCGTGCGCCTGCGCTGCGATTTTTAAGCGGATATACCAATTACTTTGATGATAGAGAATAAGGAGCAGACCCATGAAATGTGATGAAATCTTCGCAGCACTTGCGATGCTGGAAAAGGAACGCGGCATTTCCCAGACCTTTATGATGGATAAGATCGTTCAGGCGCTCACCACCGCCTACAAGCGCGACCACGAGGGCGTGGAAAACGTGGTGGTCGACGTGGACGAGGGCAAGCGCGAGCTAAAAATGTTCGTGCAGAAGGAAGTCGTCGAAGAGGTGGAGAACCCCGGCACGCAGATGAGCCTTGACGAAGCCAAGGCCGTTTCCGCCAAGTATAATGTTGGCGACATCGTCAACCTCCCGGTCGACAACATCGAGTTCGGCCGCATCGCCGCGGGCAACGGCAAGCAGGTCATCATTCAGGGCCTGCGCGAGGCCGAGAGCGGCATGGTCTACGACGAATACAACTCCAAGCAGCACGAGATCCTCACCGGCGTCGTCACGCGCATCGATCCGCGCACGGGCAACGCTTCCCTGCGCATCGGCACGGGCACGGAGGCGACGGACGCGCTGCTGCTCGCCGGCGAGCAGGTCAAGGGCGAAGAGCTGGTCGAGGGTCAGCGCATCAAGGTCTATCTTGTCGATGTGCGCCGCCAGTCCCGCGGCCCGCAGGTCGTCATCTCCCGCACGCACCCCGGCCTTGTCAAGCGCCTGTTCGAACTCGAAGTGCCCGAGATCTACGACGGCACGGTCGAAATTCGCTCCATCGCCCGCGAGGCGGGCTCCCGCACGAAGATGGCGGTGTGGAGCAACGACGAGAACGTTGATCCCATCGGCGCCTGCGTCGGCCCCCACGGCCAGCGCGTGAACAGTATCGTTGACGAGCTGCGCGGCGAGAAGATCGACATCATCAAATACAGCGACGACCCCGCGGAGTACATCGCCGCAGCGCTCGCCCCGGCGGACGTGATCAGCGTGCGCCTTGCCGAAGAGGGCAAGGCCTGCCGCGTCATCGTGCCCGACGATCAGCTTTCCCTTGCCATCGGCAAGGAGGGCCAGAACGCGCGCCTTGCCGCGCGCCTTGTCGGCTACAAGATCGACATCAAGCCCGAGAGCTATCAGGAAGAAGAATAATCATAAGGAGGGCGGCTCATGCAGAAAGTGAAGAAGATCCCGCAGCGCCAGTGCGTGGGCTGCCGCGAGATGAAAGACAAACGCGCGCTCATCCGCGCCGTCAAATCGCCGCAGGGCGAGGTGTCGCTCGACTTTACGGGCAGAAAGCCCGGACGCGGCGCCTACGTCTGCCCGAACAGCGAATGCCTCAAGCGGGCGCGCAAGTCCCGCGCGCTGGAGCGCGCGCTGGACACGGCCATCCCCGAGGGCGTCTACGAAGAAATGGAAAAGGAGATGGCAAACGGTGGATAAATTGCTCAATCTCATCGGCCTTGCGAAAAAGGCCGGAAAGCTGGAGGTCGGCGAGGAACCGGTCGGCGCGGCGGCAAGAAGCAAGCACGCGCGCCTCATTCTCATCGCCTCCGATGCAGCGGAGAACACCCGCCGCCGCGCCAAGCACTTTGGCGACGCGGGCGAGTGCATCTGCATCGAGATCCCGGCAACGAAGGAAGCGCTCGGAAAAGCGCTCGGGCGCACCTCGTGCGCGCTGCTGGCGCTGACGGACATCGGCTTTGCCGAGGCCATCGCCAAAAAACTCGCTGAGAGCGACGAAGCGCACTACGGCGAGGCGGCGAAGCGGCTCTCTGTCAAGGCAGCCCGCGCTGCCGAGCGCCGGGCGGAGTTCAAGCAGCACGAAAAAAACCTGCGCGCCGGCAAGAAAAAGCCGCGCAAGGAGGAACCCGCCCAGCCCGCGCCCGCAGCAAAAGAAAAGCGCAGCGCCGCGAGCGATACAAAGCGTCCCAAGGGCGCTGTGAAGCACGGGCGCACCCGCGCCGAGCGCGAAAAGGCGCACCGCGCCGCGGAAAAGCAGCGCGCGGCAAAGCGCTTTGCCCACGCCCGCCCTGTGAAGAAGGGCAAGGGCAGCGTCAAGAAAGACAGTAAGCAGAGATCACAACACACGGAGGTGCAGTAATTTGGCTACTACAATGAACAAGAACAAGGTATCCGATCTGGCAAAGGACTTCGGCATGGCGTCGAAGGACATTCTGTCCGTTCTGAGTGCCTATGAAGACGGGAGCAAGAAGCCTTCGCAGGTGTTGTCGGCCGATGAGATCAACCTGATCTTCGAACATCTGACGCAGAAGAATCAGGTGAAGATCGAGTCGATCTATGCCGAGTCCGCGCCCAAGAAGAAGCCGGAGGAAAAGAGCGCGAGTGCGCAGAATCAGGCGAAGGCAAACAGCGCGCCCGCGCAGAAGAACAATGGCGGCAGCCGTCCCCAGCCCCAGCAGGCAAAGCCTGCACCGCAGGCCGCGCAGCCCCAGCAGAACGCTCCTCAGCCCCAGCAGCAGAGCAAGTCCACCGCCACGCAGCATCCCACGACGCGCGTGCCGGAGAAGAAGATCGTCGACACCCGCAAGGTCACGAACGTCAACCTCGACAAGTACGACGAGAAGCTCCAGGACATGGCCGAGCGCTCCGGTGACCGCCGCGACTTAGAGCGCGGCAGCAAGGAGAAGTTCCGCAACAACAGAAACCGCAACAACCGCCAGCAGCCGTTTTCCGGCAAGCGCAAGCAGGAAGAAGCCGAGAAGATGCGCCGTCTCCAGCTTGAGATCGCCAAGAAGACCCCGCTGACCGTCAAGATCCCCGATGAGATCTCCGTCGGCGAGCTGGCGAGCCGTATGAAGAAGACCGGCGCGGAGGTCGTCAAGTGCCTGATGAAAAACGGCGTGATGGCGTCCCTTTCCCAGATGATCGACTTCGACACCGCGTCCTTCGTTGCCGAGGAGCTCGGCTGCAAGGTCGAAAAGGAAGTTGTCGTCACGATCGAGGAAAAGCTCATCGACGACCACGAGGACAGCGCCGACGAGCTCCAGCCCCGCGCGCCGGTCGTTGTTGTCATGGGTCACGTCGACCACGGCAAGACGAGCCTTCTCGACTATATCCGCAACGCACACGTTGCCTCCGGCGAGGCCGGCGGCATCACCCAGCACATCGGCGCCTATCAGGTGCAGATCAAGGGCAAGCCCATCACCTTCCTCGATACCCCGGGCCATGAGGCCTTCACCTCCATGCGTGCCCGCGGCGCGATGATCACGGATATCGCGATCCTCGTCGTTGCGGCGGAGGACGGCATCAAGCCGCAGACCATCGAGTCCATCAACCACGCCAAGGCCGCCGAGATCCCCATCATCGTCGCCATCAACAAGATGGATAAGCCCGACGCAAACCCCGAGCGCATCAAGCAGCAGCTCACCGAGTACGGCCTTGTGGCCGAGGACTGGGGCGGCGACACCATTGTCTGCCCCATCTCCGCCAAGACCGGTATGGGCGTTGACAATCTGCTGGAAATGGTCGCGCTCACGGCGGAGGTCGCCGAGCTCAAGGCCAACCCCAACCGTGCCGCGTCCGGTGCTGTGGTCGAGGCGCGCCTTGACAAGGGCCGCGGCCCGATCGCAACGCTGCTCGTCCAGAACGGCACGCTCCATCAGGGCGACATCATCATTGCCGGCACGGCCGTCGGCCGCGTGCGCGCGATGATGAGCGACAAGGGTCAGAAGCTCACCACCGCGGGCCCCAGCGTGCCTGTGGAGATCACGGGCCTTGGCGAAGTGCCCGAGGCCGGCGCACACTTCAACGCCGTCGCCGACGAGCGCCTTGCCCGCGAGCTTGTGGAGCAGCGCAAGGAAGAGGAAAAGCGCAAGGCCAACGCCCCCATCACGAAGGTCTCGCTCGAAGATCTCTTCAGCCAGATCCAGGCGGGCGAGATGAAGAACCTCAACCTCATCGTCAAGGCGGACGTCATGGGCTCTGTCGAAGCGGTCAAGGCGTCGCTTGAAAAGATCTCCAACGACGAAGTCCGCGTGCGCGTCATTCACGGCGCGGTCGGCGCGATCAACGAGAGCGACGTTATGCTCGCCGCCACCTCGAATGCCATCATCGTCGGCTTCAACGTCCGTCCCGACGCCGCGGCGCGCGACAGCGCGGCCCGCAACCATGTCGATATGCGTATGTACCGCGTCATTTACGATGCGATCGACGAGATCGAGGCCGCTATGAAGGGTATGCTCGCGCCGAAGTTCCGCGAGGCCGTCATCGGCCACGCCGAAATTCGCCAGACCTACAAGGTCTCCTCGGTCGGCACGGTCGCGGGCTGCTATGTCACCGACGGCAAGATCCAGCGCGCGTGCGACGTGCGTATCGTGCGCGACGGCATCGTTGTCCACGAGGGTCACCTTGCCTCGCTCCAGCGCTTCAAGGACTCCGTCAAGGAAGTCGCGCAGGGCTACGAGTGCGGCCTGAGCTTCGAGAAGTACAACGACATCAAGGTCGGCGACATTGTCGAGGCCTACGTCATGGAGCAGATCCAGCAGTAAGACAAAAATGTGCCTTTCGGTAGGGGCGGG
>OHSG01000149.1_pt1 | contig 32262 bp, 37 predicted proteins | sample 1578601 | NCBI WGS metagenome assembly OHSG01 (sample SAMEA3879534, study PRJEB24766) | human gut metagenome | biome: human-associated habitat; feature: feces | place: USA | collected 1985/1987
TAGACTACGCTCAGGTGAGGACAGGCGGACACATAGGTCCGCCCCTACGGTGGGATCCCCCACCCCGCTGAGCGGTTCACCCGAAGAGCAGTATGGGGGAGAAAACAAAAAGTACAGGGGAGATGAGAGGAGAGAGAGGCGGGATTGTTAGTGCTGGAGCGAGATGCGGGGAGATGAGGCGGTTTTTTGGGCGCAAAACGAAAAGTACATTTTGCGCGAATTGAGGTGAATCGGAGGTGAATTATGAGGGGCGGCGTTTAGAAGATGGTAAATCGATAAATGAATTACGTGCGAAGAGGAGCGAATAAGGCTCCTCTTTTTGCGTGTGGTGGCGAGCTAGCGGGGTGTCGGCTATTCTTTTGCGGTGGCGTTTAGGAGCGGTAAATCGGGCGGTAAAAGGGCGGTCAAAACGGGGTATTTATGGGGTTTTGAGTGGTGTTTGAACTAAACATAATTGAGCCGAAAAACGAGTTGGGGGGACAGTTGGGGGGACAGTTGGGGGGACAAATCACGCCCCTAAAACGGCTGAAGTAAGATCGCGCTCGCATTTCAGAATGACAAAATGTCACACTGAAGAGAAGTGAAGCTTGGCTGTCTAATCTTGATCTGATTTATGCCCTAGTAGCTTCGATATATCTTGTTGCTGACGGCTGACGGTGTGGACTAGCTCAGAGATCGTCGTCTGCTGATTGCTGATAGTGGAGACTAGATCGGAAATCGTGGATTGATGCTGATTGGTCATAGCAATCAGCTCAGGTAGATCTACGACGGATGTGGTCAGATCTCTGCCTGCAAACGTGTTATTGTTCCCAGTCACGTGCTGGGTTGTTCTAGTGGCACTCTCATCTAATAGCATATCCCCTTCTCCAGTTATTAGCCACTCTATAGATACGTCTTTGTAGTGGTCAAGAAATTTCATCAAGTTATCTTCACTAATGCCCGTTGACTGCCCCAGGACACCTCTCGTTATTCCAGTGTCCTTATAGCACTGGTATTGGGAAATGCCTTTGGATTCCAAGTAGCGCAATATATTTCGCTTAATCGTCGAAGATTCCTGCCGTTTTTCTTGCATAATCAAATTATCTTGCTTATCTTTGCACCGTAAGTGTAATACAAAGGTAATAGAATAATGAGATTACTAGTACCCCATAGAGACATAGAACGCTATCTGCGCAACACGGCAATCTATGAAGACTATCGCAAAATGCAGAATAGTGAAGAGGCTCTTAGCGAGAATCAGAAGCACACTCGGCTGGCAGCGCAGTATGATCTGTCAGTGACGATGGTGCGCAAGATGCTGGATACCTATATGAGAGACTACCCTCTCTCACAAGATCTCTCCACGTCTTACCTGACAGCGAACACAGATGAATAAGTAGCCCCCTCTACCACCCAGCCAGTCTATGTGCGTCTCCATGTCATCCATCAACTACAAAGACCTCGTGCCTGATGTTATGAGCTACGAGGCTCTCAAGAAGCTTTGCCAGCGAGGTAAGGTGCGTCGTGTGGTGATGGGCGGTAATGGTCGAGAGGCTATGTATGATGTGGAGAGCTTGCCTGTGCGGTATCGGCGTGAGGTGTATCGTCGCTATCCCGACTTGGCTGAGCGTCAGAGGAGCGAGGGACTTATGGATCTTATCGAGCCAAATGCGGCTGCGGAGCATTACTTTGCGACTTATCTGCTGGGAGAGCCGACCACGGAGGAGCGCAAGGGCGGTAGGCACTTGCCCATGGCTAAGCAGCGTGAGTATGCGAACAATTGCGCTATCCTGGATGCTATCGATCGGCAGCTGGCGAAGCTGACGTGTGGCGAGGGGGTGAAGAAGAGCAAGACGGAGTTTTGGGCGGAGATGGCTGAGTCTATGCCTCGGCTTAAGGAGCGCTATCCTAATAGCTTGCCCGAGAATGCGCGTAGCCTGCAGCGTAAGTACACGCTGTACAAGCGTGAGGGCTTTGGGTCGATGGTACACAAGCTGTACCGCAATCAGAATGCGGCTAAGGTGTTGACGGAGGAGCAGGATGCTGTGCTGCTGGTCTTGGTGACTCAGTACAATAATCTAGAGGATACGCGTATCGCCTCTCTATATAATAGTATAGCAGCGAGTCAGTCGCCCTGCTGGAGTACGATCACCGCCTCGACGGTGCGCAACTGGCGCAAGAGCCACCCTCAGGAGACGGCTTATGGGCGACTGGGTGCTACGAAGTTTAAGGCGTCTAAGTCTATGCAGGTGCGTCGGTCTAAGCCTACGGCGCCCTTCCTGCACTGGAGTCTCGATGGGTGGACTGCTGAGCTGCTCTATCAGAAGCGCACGGAGCGCAAGAGTGGCACGGTGGTGACTTATCACAATCGCCTGACGATGGTTGTGGTGCTAGACACGTCGTGCGACTATCCTATGGGGTATGCGATCGGCGACCACGAGACGCCCGAGCTGATCAAGGAGGCACTGCGCAATGCGGCGCTGCATAGTCGTGAGCTGACGGGTGAGATGCTACGGGCTTGCCAGATACAGAGTGACCGCTATGCTATCAAGAAGATGAGTGAGCTGTACAGCAAGGCTGGTCAGTGGGTCACTCCTGCGGCTGCTCGCAATGCTAAGGCTAAGCCTATCGAGCGGTACTTCGGGCACCTTAATAATACGTATTGCAAGATGCTGCACAACTGGGCTGGCTATGGTATCACGACCGACCCGAATAAGCAGCCTAATAGTGAGGCAAAGAATGCCTTGAGACATTGCTTTCCTGACGAAGCTGGCTGTCGCCAGCAGTTGATGGGGATTATAGAGGCGGAGCGTGCTCAGAAGCGCGCTGAGCTACTGGAGCTCTTGACTCGCCTGCCTGATAAGTACCGCCTGCCGATGACGCGTGCGGACTATCTGCTGGCGTATGGCGAGATGACGTCTCGGACTATCCAGCTGGAGGGTTGCGGTGTGCGTCCTCAGTTGCTGGGTGTGCGCCGTGCTTACGACACGTTTGACCCGACCTTTAGGGAGCATGCGGACGCAGACTGGAGTGTCTACTATGATCCTGACGATCTGAGCAATATCTTGGTGACTACCGAGGGGGACACGCGTCGCTATCTGCTGGAGGAGAAGTATGTGCAGCCTATGGCGCTGGCTGAGCAGAGTGCAGCTGACCGTGAGGAGCTGGCTCGTGTGCAGGCTTACAACAAGGCTCAGCGTGAGTCTGTGGAGGAGCGTATCATGTCGGCTCACGAGCTGGTGCATGTGGCTCTGGAGGAGAATGAGGTGGGTAAGAATATCCTGAACCGTCTGATGCTCCTGGATAGCAAGGGTCAGCACAAGGATGAGCGTAGCTTGATCAATAGTCAGCTGGGCTCTGGCGAGGAGGCGGAGTTTGAGGAGGTGGACTATGACCTTTTCTGGAGGTGAGAGATTAGAAATTAGAGGTTAGACCTTGGACTATATACAAACACTTAAATAGATATGAGTATGAACGAAGATGAGAAGAGAGCTGTGGTGGAGCGCCTGGAGCGTTACGTACGGCTCAAGGGTAGCCAGAAGAAGGCTTCGAATAGTTTGGATGGCGTGAGCTCTGCCACGATCAATAAGATGCTGCGCGGTACGTGGGACGATATAGCAGACCCTATGTGGCGCAACTTGGCTAATCAGCTGGGCGGCTCTACTGAGCGCACTTGGCAGATAGCGCCGACGAAGGCTTACCGCAAGATGGGCTTCCTGCTTGGGGAGGCACAGCGCAATAGCTTGACGCTGGGTATCGTGGGTAGTGCTGGCACGGGCAAGAGCGAGGCTGTGCGTCAGTATGCTGAGACGCATAGCAATGTGTACCACCTGGCTTGTGCTGAGTTTTGGCGAAAGAAGGTCTTTATCCAGCAGTTGGTGAAGAGCCTGGGCTGCGGTGCGCAGGGTGGTACGGTGGAGGAGCTGATGGATGTGGCTGTCTCTACGCTGAGCAAGCAGGATCACCCGCTGATCGTGCTGGACGAGGCTGACAAGCTGAGTGACCCGGTGCTGTACTTCTTCATTACGTTATACAATCTGCTGGAGGGTCGCTGTGGTCTGGTGCTGCAGTCGACGAGCTACCTCGAGAAGCGCATCCAGCGTGGGCTGACGCTGGGCAAGCGTGGCTACGAGGAGATCTACAGCCGTCTGGGTCGTCACTTCATCCGGCTGGACTCGATCGATGATGAGGATGTGGCTCTGGTGTGCTCACGCAATGGTATAGAGAATGTCTCAACAATCCGCCAGATCGCTAAGGAGAGCGACTACGACCTGCGCATGGTGCGTAGGGCGGTGTGGGCGACGCTGATGAGTAATGAGTAAGGTATCACTATTAACTAGATAACGAATATGAAAGAGAACCCAATCATGGACAAGGTACAGCGGGACTTGATCCGCAAGTACCATGCGGTGGCTGCCTCTGCAGGGCTGAGCGAGTCGGAGCGTCACGCTATCCTCTCTAGCTACGGCGTGGAGAGCAGTCGCGACTTGACGCAGCATCAGCTGATCGATGTGATCGCTACGATCTCGTCTAACCTGAATGCGCACCAAGACCGTCTACGCAAGCGCCTGATAGCGAGCATCGGTCGCTACCTGCGCACGGCAGGCTACGATGAGAACATTGTCACGATCAAGGCTACGGCTGTGCGTGCCTCTGGTTACGACAGCTTTAACAAGATCCCGCCTGAACGTATGCGTTCGCTCATCTTTGCCTTCAATCATAAGACGCGCGACCTGGAGAGCGTGAATGAGATCACTCAGGAGCTCCAGCAGAAGCACAAGAAGAAGGACTACAGCGCTGACAAGGCTATACAGCAGATGCTGAAGGGATTTAGAAAGTAGAGGTTAGGCTTTAAAACGAAACTATGACACGAGACGGATTAAACACACTGAAGGACATAGAACGTGAGGTGTGCAAACTCCAAAAGAAGGTTGGAAATATGAGGATGCGCATCTACGATTTTTACACTATGGAGGAGGACGTTTTAGACCGAGATGCCCACGGACATCTATCCGATGTATGCGAAGTGCTGGAGAATGTTGATATGACTATGTGGTATGTTGTAAAGACTCTACAGAAAGCTCACAAAGCAGAAAAGGAACTGATGGACTTTTACGATGGACTACTTAACGACAAAAGCGATGAATGAACAAGTGAGTTATGCGAAGGAGCTGAGCGAGCTGTACCGCAAGGTGCTTGCGCTGGAGAGCGAGGCAAACAAGCTGCGCTACAAACTGGGCGAGATGTCGAGTAGTTCTTCGCTCTCTAGCTGGGACTCGCTCCTGGTGCCACACGCAGCACGTAATGCCCGCCTTGCCTGGGACAACCTCCGTGAGGTGTCTCGATGGCTGAAGGAGTGTGAGGCTTTAGAGCCTGTTGGCTGTTAGCTCTTGGCTGTTGGCTAGCTAATGGCTAACAGCTAAAGGCTAATGAGCGAGACTTTAGCGATCAATTAGCAATCAATTATCAACCAATTAGCGAATAAGAATATGGAAACAACAGAACAGATTAGCGCTGAGGAGCTACAGGCTTTTCGGGCTTACAAGGCGAAGCAGGAGGAGGCGCGTCAGCGCGAAGCCTTTCGCGAGCAGTATGTGGCGCTGGTGGACTCGGAGGTCGCCTCTGCCTACACGGCTCTGAGCCAGCTGTCGGAGGATATGGAGGTGGTCAAGCGGACTGTCTTCGAGAACTTCCAGGCGGTGATCGATATGAAGACGGAGCAGATGGGCCTGACGAAGGAAGGGGGGCAGTACAGCCACACCTTCACGAACTCGGACTCGACGATCCGCGTGACGCTGGGCAACTATACGATAGATAGCTACCGTGACACTGTCGAGGAGGGTATCCGGATGGTGCGTGGCTACCTGGAGAGCCTAGCAAAGGATGACACCTCGTCGGCACTGGTGAGTGCCGTGCTGAAACTGCTCTCACGCAATCGTGCTGGGCAGATACAGGCTAGCCGTGTGCTACAGCTGCGCCGTCTGGCTGAGGAGAGCGGTAGCGAGACCTTCCTCGAGGGTGTGCGCATCATCGAGCAGTCGTACAATCCGCAAGTGTCGAAGAGCTACATACGCCTCGATGTGAAGGCTGAGGAGACGGGCGAGTGGCACGCTGTACCGCTAGCGATGAGCTCGATCTAGAGAGGGCTCTTGGCTGTTAGCTCTTGGCTGTTGGCTAACGGCTAAAGGCTAATAGCTAGAACTTAGAATGTTTGACTTTAGACAGTATATAATATGTGTTACAACAAGCGCAAAGCAATGAGATCCTTTACTATCATCATCGTGTCAGCCCTCGTACTGCTGGCCGAGAGTGTCCTAGCTGCTAGCTATCTGTGTGATAGCACGTCGGCCGTGGTGCCAGACTGGCTCCTGCTGGCTCTGGGGTTTAATACGTTCCTCCTAGCGGGGGCGGGCTTCCTAGTAGCAGGAATGATACTGAGCGATGATTAAGTAGGCTAACGCCACTATACAGTGAGAGCGGTCATCTACCAAGTGTGGGTGACCGCTCTCTGCATGGTATGGGAGCTTTTAAGGAAAGCTTAACTAGGCTTCTAGGGACTAGCCTCTAGCCTCTTGTGGGTCTCAGGTGTGATGCCTACGAATTGGCGGCGAGGTATGACGATGCGGTACTGCTGCTTGCGTGAGAGCGCCATGGCGAGGTAGCGCTGCACGCCTGTCTTGTGGTGCATGGCGAAGAAGTAGCGCCGCATCTTGTCAGTGACGGGTACGGTGACGACCCCGCCCTCGTTGTGTATCTGAGCATAAGTCATGGAGCTGGAGACGATGACGCGGTTGCCCTCGGTGCGGAAGGTGAGCGACCTGCGGAGGGCACCCGTGCGGAGCATGAGACTGCCCCGCATATTGACCCATCGTGTGGGTGCCCAGGGTACACCGCCCCACGCCTTGGCGCGGAAGGCATCGTCAGTCTCCTGACGCATGATGATGGAGAGACGTCTGGCTAGTCGCTCCTCGATGGCTCGCTGGTCGATGTTCATAGAGGTTAGACTTTAGAGGCTAGAGATTAGAAGAGTAGCGTCTGGTCGTACTGGTGAGGCTTGGACTGAGCTCGTACGACGTTCTCCTTGGCAGCTTTGAGGTCAACCGCCATATATCGGCGGAAGGTCTCGTAGCAGATGGGGTACTGTGGGTAGACCCATTTGCGCCACACCTCGGCTAGACAGCGGTCTAGTCGCTCGGGCTCGTAGTATTGCTTGGCTAGAGCCTGTACCAGCTGGATTTTGCGTAGTCGGTTTTCGTGCATAGTGTTGTTGGCTTTTGGCTATTAGCTAAGAGCTAATGGTTAATTGATTAGAAGTTAAAGTCTCGCTTAGGACGGCTGCCCATGAGGAGGTGCGTGGTGACGTCTCCCTGATCGTTGGTCTTGAGAGGCAGTCCCGGCAGTCTGATCTCGCCACGGGCAACCTGTGCGAGGTACTCGGTGTGGAGCTTGTAGCTCTCTACGACACGGCTATAGGCTATGTCTACGTTGTGCCGGCGCATGATGAGGTAGAGGGCGATGTCCTTGGTCATCTCCTTGAGGTCGGCTAGTAGCGGGCTGTCGGCTGGCATGTGGCTTATAGCCTCTATGTCGTATCGACTGGCTAAGAAGCTCATGACGCGCGCCTCGGCAGCACGCAGGCAGGTGGCGGTGATGGCGGGCGTATTGTCCGTCATCTGGTCGAGCTTGTAGGCGTCGACCACGGAGTTCATCTCGGTAGGTGTAATCAGCATAGTGCAAAGATAGTTACTAATTTGTTTAAGTCCAGGGATAGGGTGATGAGCTAGCGGTGACGAGCCACGATGTTGAGGAAGCACGCACGAAGCGGTAGGTGGTGTTGTTAGATAGCCACTGATTGACCGCTACACTGCTAGATGTGCCAGGTAAGCCGTAGAAGGAGTGCCCATTGGCAAGGAGGTAGACTCGCTTGCGGGTCTGTATGTAGATGGAGCGTCCGACCTCGGCTCGAAGTCCTTCGAAGGAGAGGTGTAGCTGATCTACATCGCTCGAGAGTATCCAGTCTCCGTAGTCAGGGTGGAGGGTTATGCCTCGTTTTCTAGAGACGGGGTCGTATTCGCGCCGTAGGGAGGTGTCGAGTATGGGTGTAATCGTTGTCGAGGCTTGGAGCTGGGCGAGTTGTGCTGTGAGCGTGTCTACTTGTCGCTTGAGAGCATCGTGGTCGGAGCGTATGGTGAGGCGTATCCGAGGGCGATTGTTTGGTATTTGACAAGTAGGCAGATATTCGGGAGTCTCGTTTTTGGCTACGTAGCTACAGGACTTCTCACTGCGTGCAGTGACGTACCCCGATGTGGTTATGTCTATGATGTATCTACTGTCTAGTTTGTTGTAGATGGCTTGTATGTACTTAAAGGCGTTGTCAATTTCTTGGTCTGATTGGTTTAGACGAGGGTTTACGTTTGTTCTGACCGAATTGTCAAGTAGCTCGGCAAAGCGAGATGTGCCGAGAACATCCTCTGGTTCGGGGCTGTGTCCTGGCTCGCCTTTAGCTCCTGTCGCTCCGGTGGCGCCACGCTGTCCTCGTAGGTCTACCGCTTGGAGGTCGTCGATGAGTAGCTGCGTACCGCTCCAGCGAATGTTTGGTGTGTGTCCGTCCTTGCCGTCTGCGCCTTTAGCACCCGTCGCTCCTGTAGCGCCACGGTCTCCCTTGGCTCCTTTGAGTGACTGCTGACTGAGTAACACCCCGTCAGCGAGGAGCTGATACTTATCGTTGAGCGTTATGACGGGCTTGTCGCCCTTGTCTCCTTTGGCTCCTGTCGCACCTCGTGCGCCTGTCTCGCCACGCTGTCCTCGCAGGTCTACTGCTTGGAGGTCGTCAATAATGAGCTTGGTACCGTCCCAATTGATATTTGGCGTGTGTCCGTCCTTGCCGTCTGCACCTTTGGCACCAGTCGCTCCTGTCTCGCCACGGTCTCCCTTGGCTCCCTTGAGAGACTGCTGACTGAGCAATTCACCGTCTGCGAGGAGTCGAAGCTGGCTGTCTAGCGTGAGCTTAGGTTTGTCACCCTTGTCGCCTTTAGCACCAGTGGCTCCTGTAGCGCCACGGTCTCCCTTGGCTCCTTTGAGTGACTGCTGACTGAGTAACACCCCGTCAGCGAGGAGCTGATACTTATCGTTGAGCGTTATGACGGGCTTGTCGCCCTTGTCTCCTTTGGCTCCTGTCGCACCTCGTGCGCCTGTCTCGCCACGCTGTCCTCGCAGGTCTACTGCTTGGAGGTCGTCAATAATGAGCTTGGTACCGTCCCAATTGATATTTGGCGTGTGTCCGTCCTTGCCGTCTGCACCTTTGGCACCAGTCGCTCCTGTCTCGCCACGGTCTCCCTTGGCTCCCTTGAGAGACTGCTGACTGAGCAATTCACCGTCTGCGAGGAGTCGAAGCTGGCTGTCTAGCGTGAGCTTAGGTTTGTCACCCTTGTCGCCTTTAGCACCAGTGGCTCCTGTAGCGCCACGGTCTCCCTTGGCTCCTTTGAGTGACTGCTGACTGAGTAGCACCCCGTCAGCGAGGAGCTGATACTTATCGTTGAGCGTGATGACGGGCTTGTCTCCTTTGTCGCCTTTAGCACCGGTGGCACCTGGCTCTCCTTTGTCGCCACGAGATTGGTACTCGGTGGTGACGTATTGGTGCTGCTTGATGTCCCAGATGCGCCAGTAGCCGTCTTTGTCGACGGTGAGGGGGTTCTTGTGTAGCTCTTCGAGTGCTACACTATTGGCAGAGATTCCTTCGGAGAGGTCTCGCCTAACTTCTTCTAGCCCCTCGACACGTATCTTGTCGAGCCGTGAGACGTTGAGGAGCTTCTCGCTGGTCTTGATGAGGTGCGTTGGTATGGAGCCTAGCTCTATGAGTTGGCTGTAGACGCGCTTTTGGTTCTCATCGGTCGTGAGGGCTAGCAGTATGTCGGTGTCACGCACCTGTAGTGTGACGGTCTGATAGATATTGGGGAGGTGGTCGGTCTCGAGAGTGATCTGGTAGCCCTCCTCGCTGATGCGGGTGCTATCGATGGGCTTGCCGTCGAGTAGCCATGTGGGGCGGTAGCCTCGCCCCTTGAGCAGGTCTGTGAGCTCGGTGCCGTCTTCCTTGTCAAAGATGTGAGCGTAGCAGGTTATCTGGCTATTGTCTGCGGTGATGGAGGTACCTCTAGGGGTCTCTATTCGCAGGCGGTAGAGGTCTTTGTTTGAGTATCGGTCGATGAGGCTGTCTGCTATGTCGCTAGGATTGCCTAAGTATGAGAGCGCAGAAGGCTTGTAGACGCGCTGGGGACGGAGGTGGATCATGGAAGTTAGAGATTAGATCTTAGAGGTTAGAAGTTAGGGGTGTGGCTATCTATAGATTACGTAAGGGCTAACTAGTGAAGCGTGTTGCTTCGGTTTGGCTGGTGGGCACCTCGATGAGGGTGAGCTCTTCGGAGGAGCCTTCGCCGGGGTGGTAGAGGGAGCCCATAGCGTAGTAAGTTCGACCAGGTCGTCCCTTGACGCTGTATTGCTGTAGGTCTATGCCGTGGGGGCGTGCTTGGCTCCGCACGGTGGCTGTGAGGGTGTCGTAAGGACGTGCGTAGGATCGCATGTATTGCTCGGCAAAGTACTCGACGAGTGTGCGTCCGCCCTGTATGGTGGGTAGCCAGTCGCCCTGCTCGTTGAGGAACTTGTAGCGCAGACCGATGGGCTGGACTAGATTAGCCTCGCTGGTGGCGTAGGTGAGCTGCTCCTCTAGTCTGCGTAGGTATGTGGTGGCTCGGTCTGCTGTGAGCCACTCGGTATAGGGGTGCTCTTTATCTTCTATTGACTGATACTTTACCGTGACCTTACCGAGGTCTATGCGGTCAGGGTGGAAGCGAGAGAAGTCGTCCTTGTCTTGGACACGCCAGCAGTCGCTCGAGATGCGCAGGAGGAGGTAATTGGGGGTTGGGATACGCCTTTTGCCACTCTGTGCACACTTATCGTTGATGTACTCCATAAGGTGGCGCAAGGGAGGCAGGAAGGTGTAGTGGAAGTTGGCGAACTCGCCAGGCACGAAGAGGTCTGTGGCGGGTACTTTGCTGTAGTTGCGGTGAGCTTCTAGTTCGTCGGCAAGTTTGTCGTCTGGGGCATTAATCAAGAACCCACTACGCGTCCATCCAGCAGTGCTCTGCTCTTTAGGTCGCATTCCAAAAAACTGAGGGAGCCCCAAGCTGCCAAGCAGGTAGTACCTATTGACTTGCTCTAACTCGTCGACAGAAATGTTTGTAAAAAGGTCGTCGTAAAAACAGGTATAGACATTTCCGATGGTGGCTTGATAGCAGACCTCGCACTGTCCTGTGGCGGTGTCGTTGTAGCAGAGATAAGCATCGATGCAGAGCTGTATGTCGCCTGTCCTGGGTGACGCCTTGCTATCTGCCATAGTAAACCGCATCGGCACGGTCACCTCGATAGGAGTCTTCCAGAAGGGCGACTCGATGAATGTACCTAGGAGTACGCCTTGCTGGGTGGTGTTTTGACTCGAATTGGATAGCTTGAGGGTGACGCCACGTTGCTGCTCATCGGCAGATGGTGCTTTGGCGGTGGTCGCTTGGGTGACTGCCAGCTGGTGGATTTTGGGTGGGTTGACTTTGCCCTTAGCCCCATAGAGATGTTCGATAGAGCCTATGGCGACAGGGTCTTTGGGAGTCCTATAGGGTGCTAGTGTGGGGGTCTCCTCGCTGGGCAGTGTGAGGTGTAGCTGGCCGATACCTCGGTCGCTCTGCAGCTGAGGGGTGGCGTAGATGGGAGTCTCCTGACTGCCTAGCTTGTAAGGTGTGCCATTGGCTGGGAAGTAGAGCGCTGGGGCAACGACAAAGAGCCCGCCCGAGGAGCGCACATTGAGACAGAGGTCGTGCAGGAGCGTCTCCAGTACCTCGCCCTGCTTGAGGGGCTTGTCGCTACTGTCATAGGCTAGCGGGTCGATGTAGATAGGCTCATTGGCGACCGACTGACGAAAGAGCGAGTTGCGCTGATATCCCCGTGGGTAAGCCCCCTTGAGCAAGTGATTGACGAAGTCTCGTACGGAGATGACGCCCGCTTGATTGACTGGGATCTCCTCCGCTATGAGGTCACGGTCGTAGAGAGACTGCAGACCGCAGGTGGCGGTGAGACGCACCTCGTAAGGTGGCTCGGCAAAGTCCTCCTCGTATAGCCCCGTCTCGATGCGCCCGAGGAAGATCGTCTTGTCGTCTAGCTGGAGGCGGGCTGTCCACTCGTGGGTGTCTCGTGCTATATGCTCGAACTGGAAGTTTGCCTCGCTCTGCAGATAGAGGACTAGTCTCGTGGGCAGTATCGGGGTCATGATCGTATCTTGAGGCTCACGCTCTATGGTGAAGCCTTCGCCGTAGAAGGTGAGCTCACGCATCGGGTGACTCGTGGAGGCGTCGTCACGCTCTAGTGTGATGGTGTAGCTGTGCTGCGGGTCGCAGCTCGGTATGATGCCGTGGTAGCGTCGGTACATTTAGAGATTAGAGGTTAGAAGTTAGAGATTAGAGGGCGGTAAATGCGGATCAGAAATTGGTAAAGTTATTGAGTATGAGCGGTTAGAGTAGTTAGTAATGAGTAATTAGTAATGAGTAATTGGGGGATTTCGGGTGGTTTGGAGGGTTGAGGATATACAAGAGGCTATTTGCAGGCGATTTAAGCGACTTTATTTGTTGCGATGAGCGATTTATGCTCGCTGGGATTATCCGCAAAATTTACCAACTTTCCGTGCGAATTTACCAAGGTCTAGCCTTTGGGGGTATCCGCCGAAAGGAGCTGGCAGGGAAAATGGGCGCAAATAGTAGACATGATATTGTATCTTTGGGTGCTAATGCTATGTACTATGCCTTTAATCTTCTCCTCTGATTCTTTCGGCCAAGTGTCGCAATCTGCGGTGCTTTGCATATTCGCCGATATAACCCAGTTGCTCTGCCAAGGCATCCTGCCACGGCACGAGACAAGCGACACTCTCTATATAGTCCGACAAACTCAAGGAGACTACCCGATGATCTCTTGTGTCCAAAACGGGGTGTATGTAATCCGTCTTGATACCTACGACAACTATTGGAGTCAGTATGCCTATCAGTATGCTCATGAGTATTGTCACTACCTAATAAGAGGCGAAATGAGCGGTAAGCTTCAAGGTCTCTTGTGGTTGGAGGAGTCCATATGCGAACTTGCTTCTTTGTGTGGGCTTGCTCATCTCTCTCGTATATGGAGACAAAGGGGGAATGCCTACTGGCAAGCCTTCGAGGAGTATCTGACGGATCTCCTAACTCGAGGAGAATGTCCCGAAGGGTCTCTTGCGGGATACATAGATGCCCATCTGCACCTATTGGGTGAAAGTGTCTACCACAGAGACTTATACCATAATATCGCCTTAGCTCTGTATCCGACTTTTCGGGAAGAGCCGAGTCTGTGGAGTCTATTGCCATATATGGGTAATATGGTAGACTACGCAACTCTTCAGGAGTGGCTGACTGGGCTACAAAGTCGTATACCAGAGGAGCTCCATCAGCAGTATCACACTCTTCGGGGTGTACTGATGTAGACTGCTTTGATGCCCATAAGATATCAGCTGGGATGCCTGCAGCTCCTGCTAGGCAATACTGTTGGGTAGTGGATTTAGCACTAGTGGTAATCGTTGTCTGCATAGGTGGTGTCGTTCTTGGTCTATTCATGTCGTGTTTTGCACTGCTAGTAAGTTGGTTATTTGCTAGTTTGAAATATAGTTACTATCTTTGCTGGCAAGAAAGGACTTTGATGAGTTCTCCTACGTGGATTGTAGTTCCACGTCGAGAACTTGTTAGAGTCCTTTCGTTGTATCTATACTATCGGATACACTGTGGAATACGCATTGTCCTGTTATGTCCTCTAACACAATAAGAGTGTTTTGCTTTCCCTCTATTAAAACTTCGTACAAGTGAGTTGCTACAATTTTCTCTTTCCCTGCTTTGGGTGCGAATCTGCCTAGATACTTGGCAGATTCGATGAGACTAGGTAGATCACGTATAAGTTCGTTTTTGGCAAAGTATTGTGCATGTGGCTGATTGAGGAACTCTTTGATGCCTCTTTTAGTAATTAGGATATCGACCTCGTTGTGTATGACTTTATTATTGTACTTTTCAATAGCCTCTTTTTGTAGCTTCTTGCGATAACGTTTCTGCTCGTCTGTCAGGTATTTATGCTTTACAGGAGCTTGAGTGTTATGTGTGATCTTGCACTCCTTGTTGTCGCCTAGTGAGGTGGCGAGGTGGGGGTTGAGGCAGTGCTTGTAGCCACGCTTGCCGTAGTAGGGGTGGTGCGGTGGGAAGATGACGCCCTCTTTGCCGGGGTTGTAGCGGAAGATGCTGGCTTTGCCCTGCGTCATATCATCGAAGGCGTCCTGCGCCCGCTGACTATTGGACAGGGGAAAGTCTTCCTTAAGCACAGGTATGACGTGACAGCGACAGTTCCAGCCGTTGGGCGGGAAGGCGGTGTCCCAGAAGGGGTCGCTCATCGGTAGCGTCACCCCCTCGAGGGCAGCATGCTCGGGGCGCACCTTGTCGTCTAGAGCGGTGCGGTACTGCAGGTTGGCCATCTCCTCGTCTTGCTGGTACTCAGCCCAGTGACTCGCCATCTGTGCGGAGCTGACGGCGAAGTTGTACTCAGCGTGGAGCCAGTTGCGATTGTACTTCTGTCGTATGGCCGAGACATCTTGCCAGAACTGATTGAAGCTCTTGACACGTCCCTGGCTGTCTCGTAGTAGCTCAGAAGCCTCTTTGAGCTGGTGATAGGTTTTGAAGCCTGAGAATATGAAGATGTCTTGCTCTAGGCTCTGTCTCATCTCGGCAGGTATCTCGTACTGTATGGAGCTGTCATCGAGCGCCTGGAGGTAGACCCCAGCGGTCTCACTGATGAGCCGTCTGATGGGTCGCTCGCGGAGCATCTCGGGGGTCATTTCGCCAGCACGCAGTACGACCTTGTAACCTCTCTTGATGGCTGACTCGGGGATCTCGGGGTGCTCGGAGGAGTCAGCGTGTAGACAGTGGCAGGAGCCTTGGTAAAGCTGGGAGAGCAGCGCATCGAGCCTGCGGTACCTACTCTCCCTTACCCGAAAAAAGGGTCTTCCGCATTGGCTGTTAGCTCTTGGCGGTTGGCGGTTGGTTGGCGCATGGCTAACTGCCCGCCAAAGGGTAGCTGACTCTTGGCGTCGGTGATCTCCACGCCGAAGGTGTTGCGTATCCACTCCTCGTCCACGTTGTAGTATGGGAGGAGGGAGACGGTGCGTGTCCAGAGCGCCTCCTTGTCCTCCTCTTGCGGATAAGCAAAGCGCAAGCCCTCGGGTATGAAGCCTTGGCGAGCGAGAGCGGGCAAGATGGTGCTAGTCATAACGCGCTCCAGTATACGTCTGTCAGCACTACACTTAGCCTCTAGTAGCTCCATGCTGCTCTCCTCCTTGGAGCGGTTGCCGTACTGGGTGTCCTGTCCGAGCGTGGCTCCGCATATCTTGAGCGACACATCCTCCTTGGCAGCGTAGATGAGCTGCTTGAAGATGTTGCCGTTGTCCGAGACCCCTGCTGCAAAGGAGAGATCCTCGTCCTTGTCCACGATAGCCCAGTTGGCACTACCCATGCGCTGCATCATGTCGGCTGCACGCTGCATAGCCTCGCTGTCGTCCGTGTTAATCTTAAGGACACGAGGCGGTATGCCGTAAATCTCACAAAACTCGCTCCACGACGCCATTGCGTACCGCTTGTAGATGGTCGCAGGGGCGCAGTCGAAGAGTATGCCTAGGTCGTTGGGGTCGCCCATCTCTATGAGCGTCTTGCCGTAGCCTGGGTCGCTGCGGTAGTCATAGCCCTTGCTGTCAGATAGATCGAAGAGTATCCACCCCAGCTTGGGGACAACGTGCCGACGAGGTAGTAAGTTGGCGGTAAAAAGCCCCTCAGAGGCTGGTAAGATCTCCACCAGTGAATGACCATAGAAGGGTGTCTCTAGAGCAATCTGTATGAGCAGGCTAAAGGCACTCGACTGGCTCAGGAGAGCTGTCGTCTCCTCGTCTGTAGAGCCGTCAGCCTTGAGGATGGTGTAGGGCTTGGCGAGAGATCGATCACGTCTGAGCTCCATCTGACTGGAGAGGTGGGTGTCGTAGAGTAGATCGTTGACAAGGTCATCGAGTAGGTCACGCTTGGGTAGGTCGATGCGTGTGGCGACCTGCTTAGCACGGCGCCAGTGCTGCATATCGCGAGCGGTCTGCGAAGCCTGCTTTTCTGTGATGCGCTGTATAAGGGAGGAGTTCATAGAGGTTAGAGGCTAGAATTTAGAGGTTAGGGAGAAGGAGAGGTTGTACTGTCGGAGCGAGTCACGTAGCTGCGCCTCTGAGCGTGACTCTAGGGTCATGCGAGGGTTGAGACTTAGGAGTAGCGTGATGATACGCTCGGATAGTGCTAGCGCATTGTCGTAAGCTGCGAGATGCTCTTGGGGAGCAGTGGCTGTGGCAAAGCGTGCGTCATCGATGAGGAGGCGCACGGTGAAGGTGAGCTGGTATCTGTCTAAGTCTTTGTCGCTAGAGGTGCGCTCCTCACGTATGTCTGAGAGGAGTATAGCGGGGGTGATGATAGGCGGGTGTGGTGTCTCCTCAGAGAGGTAGCTGTCATCTACCTGGCCGAAGTCCATAGAGAGGTATCGTATCTCGTCTATGGTGGCGAGATCGGCAAAGAGCTGGGTGCGGAGGGCTTTATTCCAAATCATAGGAGTTAGCTGAGCTTAGTTGTTTTGAGTTCCTTGTTGAGTATGCCGATGAGCTCCCGTCCGCGAATTTTGAAGGAGACCTCGGAGGAGCCTTGTATCTGCTTGTCAGTGCCTAGTAGCGCGGGCAGGCGGTCTAGCGGAGCGATCACCTCGGGGTTGTTGCTGGCACCGGCATACTCGCCTACGAGGGCGTAGGTGGGACCTGAGATGACACCGCCCTGGGCAAAAGCTGTCGCCTTGGGCGTGCTAGCGATAGCCGCTAAGATGGAGGCTATGCTGGCGACCGCCATGATCGGACCGACGATGGGCACGGACGATTGCGAGGCAGCTGCGCCTGACGTGGCGGTGGCTACGTTGGCATTGAAGAGGGCTAGTAGCTGGGGCAGAGCCTGGCTAATCGCTGATACGACGCTAGCACCCCACTGTAGCCACGAGCCTGCTGCGCCCCCTACGATGTTACCAATGGAGGACATCGTCGAGGCGATGCCGCCTAGTCCAGACTGGATACCCCCAACGAAGTTCTTCCACTTCTCCGCCTCGCCCTTGAGATGGTCGAGGGTGATCTTGTTGACCTTCTTCTGGAAGTCGTCCAGCTCCTTAGCCCATCCCTTGGTGCCTAGCGGAGAGGCGATGATGCGTCCGCCACGAGTCTCCTTGCCCGACTCCTCTGCCTCTTTGAGGCTAGCTACTTGGTACTGCTGTATGGTGGTGATGCCCGTAGCCTTGACCTTGGTCAGTGGCTCGGCCGCTTTCTTGATCAATGACTGAAACGTGTTTAGCTTCTTCTGCAGGGCATCTATCTCCGTCTGTAGTGCAACAGCCTCATCGAAGGAAGCTTTTTGCATACGCTCCTGCAGGCGGGAGATGTTGTTTTGGATGCCCTCGATGGTGGTGAGGTTGTAGATCTTATTCTGCTCGGCAGAGCCTGCACCACCCGTATTTGTGGGGAGGGTCTCTGCGAGCGGGATCGTCGGAGCAGGTGCTTTTGCTGTGGTGGTGCCTTTGAGCGCCTCCCGCTTGTTGATCAGCTTTTGGATCTCGCCACCTAGCTTGAGGTACTCATTTGATAGTCCGCCTACGGCTCCCTGCTCCTCCACGATAGCATTTTGCCGAGCTCGGAGCGCATCGATCTGCTGATTGATAGCGGTGATGTCTATCATCTTCTGCGCCGTCTCGGAGGGCTGCGCTGGTGGCTCTGCTGCCTTGTCACGCAGACCGAGGAATTCGCCCAGCTTACGGCAAGCCTTGTCAATAGGTGCTAGGAGCTTGTCAAACCACTTGATCAAGTCCATAATGCCATCAGCTACAGCTCCGATGACCGTGCAGACGATCTCTAATTGCTTGGCAAACCACCCAAAGGCTATCTTGAGAGCTCCACCTACAATCTTACCAATGAGATCAAAAGCGGGCTTGAGACGCTCGTAAAGCATACTCCACAGCGCTTGTAGCTTGCCCCACGTTTCTTGCACCGACTGGCGAAAACCCTCGAAGTGATTGTACGCATAGACCACGCCTGCCACAAGCGCCGATATAGCGGTGACGACCGCTCCGATAGGATTGGCACGGAGTACGGCGTTGAGCCCCTTCTGAGCGACAGTGGCGACAGTTGTCTTGATCGAAAAGCCCTGAAGCATTTTGCTAGCAGAGGAAACAAGCGGGATAAGCCCCGAGAACTTGCTCACCTGCTCGCCTATGATCCCCGCCATCGGCAGGAGCGACCCCGAGAGACTGCTCATCGAGATGAGTACGTCGTCAATCTTGGCACGCGCCACCTCCATCTTGTGCGCCCAGGTATCGTTGCGTATCTCCGCCTGCTCCATGGCGGAGTTGGTACCGGTGACCGCCGTCGTCATCTCCTCGACAGCGTCAGCGTTGGAGAGGAGGAACTGCGCTGCCACCATGTTCTCACGGCCGAAAGCCTTAGCGAGGAAGGTGGTACGCTCTACGGGGCTCTGCATCTTGTCTAGCTCCTCTTGGATAATCTTCAGACCACCAGCGAAGCCCGTCTGCGAGATGTCAATCCCCAGCCTCGTCTGCATGGCGACGAGCATGTTGCGCATAGCGGTACCTGCCTCGGCTCCCTTGGTGTTGTTTTGGGCAAGAACCTCCAGTGCGCCTGCCGTCTCTTCAATTGAAACACCCGCCGCATTAGCCGCTGCACCAGCTACCTTAAAGCTCTCGGAGAGGTCGACCACCTCAGCACCGCCAGCCCGCGAACCAGCTGCGAGGACGTTGACGACACGAGATGCCTCGGACGCCTCCATACCAAACTGATTGATCGTACCTGCCACAGCGTTGGCAGCGTCCTCTAGAGGCAGGGCACCTGCCTGCGCTAGCGTAATGGTCTCACGCTGTAAAACCTTCAGCGCATCGATGGGGACATCGATCTGACCCGCCAGAATAGCAAAGGCTCGTGCCGACTCGCTTGCGCCTAGTCCGCTAGCCTTGCCCACCTCACGAGCCGTCTGTGTTAAGTCCTCTAGCTCCTCGCCTACGGAGCCCGTGATGGCGGAAAGGTCGGCCATAGACTGCTCAAAGTTCACAGCTGGCGTGGCGAGCTGACCGAGCGTCTCGCCTACCATCTGTACCTGCTGGATAAGGCTGGTCAGCTCAATGTTGCGTATCGAGTTGTCTATCGAGTCAAAGGCTTCTGTACCCTTTTCGCCCGTCTGCTGCGCCTCTTGTCCCGCCTCCTCTAGCCTGTCGTCTAGCTTGTCGACGGCTTCTTGCGCCTTGCTTGTGTCGATGGGTACATCGTGGGGCTTCTGTGCGGTCTCGGTCGTCTCTTGTATCTTGTCCGTCAGGTCGCTGACAGCCTGCTCTGCCTGCGTGGTGTCAGCAGAGATGTCTAGAGGCTTCTGTGCGGTCTCGACCGTCTCCTGTACCTTGTCCGTCAGGTCGCTGACAGCTTGCTCCGCCTGCGTGGTGTCGGCAGAGAGATCGACGGGGTGCTGCACCTTGTCTATGGTCTCTTGTATCTTGTTGCCCAGCTGGTTGAGGGCAACGGTCGCTTTGGCTATGTCCGCCTTGACCTCTATGCTGTAAATCTCGTTCATGGAGTGGGGGCTCTTGGCTGTTAGCTAATGGCTAATCTCTAGTAGTGTCGTGAGGGTGAGGTGGGTATGTAGTAGTTGGTCGCGCCGCCCCCACGGTTGAGCATCCAGATAGCCCCCTCGAGGGCATCGGGCGCATCGTCGTGTATGCGACTGCCTGGCTCGATAGAGAGGAGCTGGTCAATGAGGGTGTCTATGCCGGTGGAGCGGTCGCAGAAGGTGATGAAGCCACGCTCGAAGAGTGGCTGCATCGCCTCTATACGGCTAAACTTGTCGGGCTTCTTGCGCCGGTCAGGGGTAATCGGTATCTGCCGTCCTCCCCGTGCGGAGCCTTCCTTTTGGAACTCATCGAGGAGGAGGTCTTGGATGAAGTTAGCCTCCATGTAGTAGCGTATGGGTACACGCCCGTCGATGTAGTTGTCTATGTCGTAGTGCCAGGCGACCATCTCTGAGACGCTCGTCTGAGCTGCATAGCAGCGAAGTATGTGGTAGTAGCCCTCGTGCGTCTTGCCGACGACGACAGTCGCCTTGTAGTCGTTCTTCGTGGTCGCCTTGAAGGAGGGGTCGGTGTAAGCCACTATGTGGCGGTACTCACGCAGACGCAGGGGCTTGGCATAGCGTATCCAGTCACGCTTGAAGACGCTCCCCTCGGTCACCGGGTTATTCATATACTCCTTTTCGAAGTTGCGCTCGCCCATCGTCTGGCGCAGCTCGCGGATCTCAGCGAGAGAGTAGTTGTCCGCCCACGAGGGCTTCCCATCCTTGTCTAGTATGTTCACCACGCTGTGGTGTATGCCCTTGGTCTGGGCAAAGGTGGCTAGTATGCTCGTCTTGCCAATGCGGTTGCCCACCAAAATAAATCGTCCACGCCCAGCCGCCATCGTGCCAAAGAGTGCCGTCATCATCCACTCGTAAGCTTGGCGCACACGCGCCTCGTTACGGCATAGCGCATCGTCGTCGATATCGTCTATGAGGATGTAGTCGGGTCGCTGTCCACGCTTCTTAAGTCCTCGAGGCGACTGCCCCCGCCCGAGAGCCACGAAGGAGGTGCCGTCTGACGTGGAGAAGCGCCCCGTCTGCCACTCCGCTCCTGGGTCTGTGCGCAGGCCAAAGTCTCGCTTGTAGGAGTCATTGCTCGAGAGCTCCGCCTGCAGGTCACCTAGGAGCGCCGTGGCTGCCTCCTCGCTCTTGGAGACGACCACCATGTGCCTGAAGGCTCCCTCGCCTCTAGCCAGTAGCCAGAGCGGTATGAGACAGCCCAGGTGGGATGACTTAGCATGTCCACGCGCCCACTCAAAGAGCGCTCTCGCCCGCTCCTCGCTAGCTATCCAGCGTGCCGCCTCAACCTGAAAGGGTGCTGTGGGCTTGCTCGCTAAGTGGGGAAAGTAGGTCGCCACAAAGAAGGCGTAGTCACGCTTAGCGCGTGCTATGCGAGCGTCACGGTCTGCCTCGCTCTCGCTAAAGGCGAAGCCGTGGCTGGTGATTTGGCTGACACGATCTTGCCAGCGGTCGAGGAGCTGCTTATTTACTCGCTTCATCGTTTTGGAGGCTGTTGGCTGTTAGCTCTTGGCTGTTGGCTAAAAGCTAAAGGCAAAAAGCTAACTATCTAGTGGATTGTCAGTGGCTATGAGGTGGTGGAGGTAGGAGTCTTGGAGGGAGGTGAGGCGCTGGAAGAAGGCTTCGTCGAGCTTGAGCGTACCAGCGTTTTGCATAAGCCAGTCACCGAAGTCGCTGAAGGCTAATATGACATCATCGACGGTGATGCCCTTCTGCAGCTCCTTGACCTGCTTGCAGATCTTAGAGATGGCGTCAGCATTGCCCGCAGGGTCTCCCTCGTCGATGAGTATGTCTAGCTGTCCTAAGAGCTTCTGATAGAGCGCACGAGGCGAGAGCATCGTCGCTTGACGCTTCTCAGCCCAGGCGCCACGCTGCTTCCAGCGTGTAAGCGTCTGAGGAGTAGTCCCCAGACGCTTGGCGATCTCCTTGAGCGGTATGCGCTCCTGGATGTAGAGCCGCATAGCGAGCTCGTACTTGTCGGGATCTTTAGGTCGCACGGATATTCAATTAGTAATTAGTAATTAGTCATTGCTTAGCTGTACCGTCGTAGCATCTCGGCTCGCTCTTCGGCGGTCGGTAGTTGGGGCTTGGGCAGAGCCTCGTCCCACGGTAAGGGCATCACCTCGCGGAGCGTCACACCCTCCTTGAGATGCGGTGCCAGCGCAGCGTACACGAGCGTGCGCGTCTGCTCCCACGTGGTACGATAGTCCCGCGTCCAGCTCGCCTCATACCGCTCGACGATAGCCTGCCACTCGCTCACTGTGAGCTCGCCAAAAGCCTCTGGCGACAGACCCACATCGACGACAGCACAAGCGAGAGCCTCTAGGATCATGCTAATCGGATAGCTGCCATTTCATCGGGCGTCAGGTCGCAGGCCAGATCGTCCACCGTCTCGTACGGATAGGTGTAACCGCCACGACGCTGACCACTCTTGAGGATAGCGTGCAGGAGTACCAGCGTGTCGCTCAGATTGTCGCTAGTGATGTCCGTAGCCTCGCGACCCGTGATGCGGTGGTACTCTAAGAATGCGCCCATCGTGATGATCACGGGATAGCGCTGCCCCTGGATGGTGATCTCCTCAGGAGCCGTCGGAGTTGTCTTCGTTGTCTTCTTGTCCATTGGTTAGTACTAGTTGGATTGTTAATTCTAAGTGCAAAGTTAAGCTTCACACTATCTACATACCAACTACTTACTACTCTTGTTTACAATAGCTTGCGAGTGCACACACACTGCCCGACCTTTGCACTCAGAAATCACACCCACCCCATGCTAGAACTAATCATCAACGACGAGGCGGTCATCAACGATCGTGGCTGGAGACTGCTCAACAGCGGTCTAGACCACACACGCTACGACAAGAACCCCCTCCTCCTACACCAGCACGACACAGACCAGATCGTAGGTCACTGCACCGGGCTGCGCATCGAGGGTACACGGCTCATCGGCGCTTTCGAATTTGACGCAGACCCCGACAGCCAGGCCGTCAAGGAGAAAGCGACCAACGGCTCCCTCCGTGGCGTCTCACCAGGGCTCTACATACGTGATATGGAGTTTGCCCCCGAGGGCGACACCGTCACAGACTGGGAGCTCCTAGAGGTCTCGCTCGTCACATTACCGTCCAATCCCAGTGCCGTCAAGCTATACAGCCAGCAAGGCACAGCCCTCTCTGACGAAGAGGCAAAGCAGCATATCGTCCAACTCAAATCTAACTACACCATGCCAACCCCAACCCCCAATCCCCTCACGCCTCAGACGCTCGCCCTGCTAGGACTAGGCGACAGCGCCACCCTCAGCGACATTCACCAGGCGATCACCCAGCTCACAGCCGAGCGTGACAAGCTCCAGCGAGAGCTCACCGACCTGCACCACGAGGCAGGCGAGGCACTCATACAGTCGGCCATCGACGCAGGCAAGATAGACGCCTCACGGCGCGAGTCCTTCGCACAGCTCTACGCCACCGACCCCGAGCTATGCAGCAACATACTAGACGCCATCCCAGCGCCGCAGTCACTCGCTAGCCTGCTCACAAGCAAGGCACAGCCCGGACGCTATGACGACGACTGGGACGCGCTAGACCGCAAGGGACTACTCGCACAGCTACGTGCCGACGATCCCGAGCTCTTCGCACAGAAGTTTCGCCAGCGCTTCGGCAACTAAACCTCTAATCTCTAACATCTAACCTCTAATTTCTACACCACCATGTCACTCCTCACAGAAGTATGGATCAACTCCATCGTCGAAGGGCTCTTCGCCGATAATAGCTTCCTCGCCCGCTCCGTAGACCACTCAGACTTTGTGGACAACAAAGTCGTCCACGTCCCCAATGCAGGCGCTCCCAGCAACGTAAAGATGGATCGTACCGACCTGCCAGCTGAGATCAAAAGGCGCACCGACGTAGACCTCTCGTACGAGCTACACGAGTTCACGACCGATCCCATCCTCATTGACCACGCCGAGACCGTAGAGCTATCCTACGACAAGCGCAACAGCGTCCTCGCCATGGATCGTGCCAACCTCCACGAGACCGTCGCCGAGTACATCCTATCGCAGTGGATGCCCACCAAGGCTGACAGCCAGCAGAAGGTCACCACCAAGGTCACCGCTAGCGACATAGCCCAGCTACAGAGAGCCTTTAATAAGGCCAAGCTCCCCCAGCTCGGGCGCGTCGTACTCCTCAGCGCAGACGCCTACAGCGACCTGCTTGAGTCCCTAACCAACAATCAGTCCAGCGCCTTCCTAGCCTGTGCCGACGCATCCAAGGGTGTCGTAGGCAGTCTCTACGGATTTGACTTCCTAGAGCCACGCTACGCACTCAAGGGTGCACTCGGACTAGCCTGGCACGACAAGTACGTAAGCCGTGCGCTAGGCGACGTCAAGCTCTTTGACAACCCCGACTCAGCCACCTACTACGGTAGCGTCCTCTCATTCCTCTTACGTGCTGGAGGCGCCAAGATGCGCTCCGACGAGGTCGGCGTCATGAGCCTAGTAGACTCAAGCACCGCCAGCAACTCAAGCTCCACGCCTTCAAGCGACCCCAAGAAGCAAAACGAAGACCACTTAGGAGTCTAGACTTACTAGAGATTAGAGGTTAGAAGTTAGACCTCCGATCCATTCTAATCCACTCCGATACCTCCGACTCTTTCTCTCTAATCTCTAACTTCTAATCTCTAATCTCTAAAACCATGACCATCAAACGCAACAACCCCGGTAACATACGCCCCTGGCGCAAGAAGTGGCAAGGAGAGATCACCCCTCCAGGCTCTCCTTTCTGCCACTTCACGACCCTCGAGCTAGGCTGTCGCGCCATGCTCAAGCAGCTACGCAGGTACATCATCACCCACCGCTGCAATACCATACGCAAGATCATCGCCCGATGGGCGCCCCCTGAGGAAAACAACACCGAAGCCTACATCCGCACCGTCGCCAAGACACTCGGCATCAGCCCCAACGAGCCCCTCACCGCCACCCAAGAGACTCTCATCGCCCTAGCCGCCGCCATGACCATCGTAGAGCACGGCAAGAGCGTCCCACAAGAGACCTGGCAAGCCGCCTACAAGCTCCTCTAATATCTAACCTCTAATCTCTCACTCCCATGCAACTCCTCTGCAACGCCCTCTTCTTTCTGCTAGGATCAGCCTTCGGGTACCTCCTATGCTATTGGCTACAGACACGCCACCTGCGCAAGCAGATGGACGCCACGCTCCAAGCCGTCAACTATATAAAATCCGAGCTCCAACGCATCGAATCAGCCTACAACGCAAAGCAATGAACATAGCCGAAATCATCGCCGCACTCATCTCCGGAGGCGTCATCACCTCACTCGTCAACCTCCTCCTCAACCGCTCACAGCGTCGCAAAGACAACCTCACAAGCCACAAGGAGACACTCGAGATGCTACTCTCAAGCTACGAGGAGCTCATACGAGAGCGCACACAGCTACTCAAAGAGCTATCGGACAGAGAGGATGACCGTCCCGACAAGCCTCAAGATACCCCCAACGCCCCCACGCCATGACCCACACATTGGTAAGAGCCATACACCATATCTTGTACCTTTTACCTTTTATTTTCCTCCTCACAGCCTGCGCATCGCGCCGGGCTGTGCCCATCAAGACAACCGCCACAACAGCCTCCACAGCACTACACCACACCCGCGACACACTCATCATACAGGACAGCGTCATCATCGACAACAGACCTGACACCGTCCGCCTACGAGAGGTACACTACCGCACACGACTCACCCACACACAAGACACCATCACAAGCTACGACACCATCCACACAGAGATACCCGTACCCGTCGAAGAAGTCCGAGAGGTGCACCGACTCCGCTGGTGGCAGCAAGCCCTCACCTACACAGGAGCCATCGCCATACTACTCGCACTCTATCGACTAGCACGACTCCTACGACTCATCCATTAACTACTCACACTACTCATTATGTCAACTACTTACCTCAACGGATCAGACATCACACTCCTCATCGAGCGCGACGGCAAGTGGATCCCCACACTCGGAGCCAAGTCCCACAAAATAGCTGGCAAGTCCAACTCCAAGGAGATCGTCGACAAAGACACCACCAACTCCCTCTATAAGACCAAGTCCGTCAACTCCCTCGAGATCACAATCACCGTAGACGGCTTCGTCAAGATCGGCAAAGACGACAACGGCATTATAGCCTCCGAGCTATTCACCCTCTACAAAGAAGGCAAGCCCGTCAAGCTACGCTACGGCTACCGCAACAACGCACCACAAGGAGCAACCTACGAGGAGGGCAACTTCATCATCGACTCCTTCGACGAGACCCACCCCGCCAAGGAGGAAGCCACCTACGCCGCTACCTTCTCTAACACCGGAGAAGTCAAAACAGTCGCTGCCTCCACCACCTCCTCCTCCACACCAAAGTAATAACACAGCTAAAGGCGAGCGAGCTACAAAAAAAGCTCCCCTCGCCTAACGTAGGAGACTCTCACATCCATCCTACGAACAAAGGTGCCAAGACACCACGACAAGGAGAGCAATAGCTCTTGTGTCGGTGTCTTGGCACCTCGTATTATATATTGATGTGAGAGTGCCACAAAGATACAACTAATACGCAACTTAACCGCATTTTCTTCGTGGCAAACTATCATTTAACCTACACCCAAGCCCCCTTGCCATTTCAAGGGCAGAAGCGATTCTTCATCCAGCAATTCGCTCGGCAGATAGCTCAATACCCATCAGACTCCACCTTCATAGACCTCTTCGGAGGATCAGGACTACTCAGCAGAGTCTGCAAGGATATACACCCCTCCGCTCGTGTCCTATACAACGATCACGACCACTACTCCGATAGACTCGCTCTAATACCTCAGACCGAGACTATACGCCAGCGATTACTCCCCCTAGTGGCTCACATTCCTCGCTCCAAGCGCATCGATCCAGCCACCGCACACCGCATTTGCAACGTACTACACGCCTGCCAGCAGGAGGGTCTACTCATAGACTACACCACCATATCCACCTGGCTCCTATACACGATGCACTACTGCGACTCCATCGATGCGCTCTCTGGCAGGTCGCTATACAATAGCATTCCGACCACTCCGATAGCACCCGCTAGAGATTATCTAGCAGGTCTAGAGGTAAGACACGCCGATTACCGTCACCTTATCACAGAGTTCGGCAACGACCCCAAGGTCATCTACCTCGCAGACCCGCCATACCTAGCGACCAACACCAACCAATACCAGACTGGCTGGAGACTGGAGGACACACTAGAGCTACTAGGACATCTCAATGGCAAGCAGGTCATATACTTCACTTCAGCCCGAGGCGACCTAGTACCCATACTCGAGTGGGCAGAGAGCACACTCAATGCCCAGAATCCCTTCTCCAGAGCGACCAAGCACCTACGACGTAACACCACCAACGCCAACAACCACTACACCGATATAATGTATGTCGTGCGATAAGAGCTATAATTGGACGCTCACAGAGCTCCCACAGAAGAAGTCTGGCACCGTATTTACATGCTTCGCTGGTGGCGGGGGCAGCTCGATGGGATACCAGCTAGCTGGCTATGACGTCATCGGGTGCAACGAGATAGACCCACGCATGATGCAGGTATACCAGCGCAACCTAGCTCCTAGACTTACCTACTTGGAGCCTATACAGACTCTCGTGAGGCGTGATGACCTGCCTCCAGAGCTATACAATCTAGACATCCTCGATGGGTCGCCCCCCTGTTCGACATTCTCGATATCAGGACTGAGAGAGCGCTCTTGGGGCGTGCGCAAGCACTTTCGCGAGGGACAGTGCAAGCAAGTCTTGGACACGCTATTCTTTGACTTTATCGCACTTGCCCGCAAGCTCAAGCCAAAGGTCGTAGTCGCCGAAAACGTCAAAGGGCTACTTATGGGATCGGCCAAAAGCTACGTAGACCGTATATATAAGGAGTTCAACGCAGCAGGCTACAACGTGAGACACATCCTCTTAGACGCTCAGTATATGGGCGTACCGCAGAGACGTGCTAGAGTGTTTTTTATCGCATTTAGGGAGGATTTAGCGCCCATTAAACAGCCACTAAATGTCTATTCAAACAGCCGAGTAGTAACTGCCAAAGAGATCTCAGACTACCAGGGGCGAGAGATCAAGTCTACAATCGCTCGATGGCTATGGGATCATAGAGCTGTAGGAGATCGCACCCAGGCAGACGCCAGCGTCAGACTGCGCAATAAGAGGAGTAGCTATAACCATGCGTACGTGTATGCAGACAAGGTTTGCCCGACGCTATTAGGCAAGTCTGACTGCCTCATGCACTTCTCACAGCCCCGCTATCTGAGCCAGGCGGAGGTCTGCAAGATCTCCTCATTCCCCTTAGACTACGACTTCTGCGGGCAATCTCCGCACTACATCTGTGGCATGTCCGTACCGCCACTAATGATGTATCACGTCGCCTGTGCCATTAGGCAGTATATTCCTCTCTAAATAGGCAATATTACTTGCGTAGGCAAAAAAGTTTTCGTATCTTTGTCATAGCAAAGGAGGGATACCCACCTGAGCCAGAAACAGATTACAAACCAAGGAATAAAACATAGTATGACACTACAAGAGATCAAGGCAGAGCTAGAGGGCTACAAGCTAGAGGACATGGACATTGAGACGCTGATGGTCACCAGTAGACAGGCCAACAACTACTGCATCAACCTGCACCGCTCAGCTCGAGAGGTGAAGGACTACGACATATCTGGGACACCCTTTGGCGGGGGCTATGTGTGCGACCAAGTAAACGAAGCTAGGCGCAACCTCTGCAGCTTAATAGAGGCTCAGGCACAGCTGTACAGCGACTTCTGCAAGCGGCTAGACGCAGAGATGGCTAGACGTCAGGCAATCCAATGATGACACGACTATGACCACTCAGATTACAACAATTGAGCGCTATCTAGACTACCTCGGCTACAAGCTGGAGGTAGTACCCCAGTAGATACACCAACCCACTAAATAGAGAGAGGAGGACTCCACTGCCCCCCTCTCTCGTTGTATCTAGACGACAGGTCTGTTACCCTGTAGATAATCAGATAGGCAAATAATTTGGTAGTATCAAAAACTTTTCGTACCTTTGCGATAGCAAAGGGGGAGAGATACCCCCGAAGCAACGAACAAGACTACTAACAAACAAACCAAATACTATCATGATTACCTATAAGCACTACAACGACTACAACGATTTCTCAGAGGCAAACAACGAGGACTGGCTAGAGAGCTACCTCTACTTCAGCAAGCCAAACGCATCGCACGATGCAGAGGGCATCAACGAGGCGATGCCAGCAGACGAGCAGGAGGAGCTCCGAGAGGCTATCGAGAGCAAGGGACTAGAGCAGGCACTAGAGGACATCTTCGGCAACATCACCTGCGTGCAGATCGAGGGCGGTCACACGGGACGTGAGGAGGACACGATCTGGTACTATCTCAACTAACAGCGAGCAGACGGGCGGGGCAACATGCCCCGCCACTGCCATCTAAAGGACAAATAGATGACCGCAGAGGAGATCCAGCAGGCTATAGGGAGGCTCCGCGAGGAGCAGGGACTGAGTAAGTACAAAGTGATGCAGGACGGCATATTCACTTCCTGCAATGCCGTCACACGTTTTGAAACGGGAGTCCAGACAGCCCGTTTCAAGACGGTCGAGCGTTACCTTGACTACCTCGGCTACAAGTTGGAGATCGTCCCCAAGTAGACGATCTCCACGACAACACACGAGAGAGGAGTGCCACACCACGGCACCCCTCTTTCTGTTTCTGGGCGATAGGGCTGTTGCCATTTTGTCACTTCATTTAGATGGTGATTTACCACGCCTCAAATTGTACTTTTTGTTTTGTCGGATTGTACTTTTTGTTTTTCCGACCATAGCAGTCGACCGAACTTCCGAAACGAGAAAAACTTCGCTTTTTACTTGCATACGAACTTAGAAAGCGGGTTACTTGTCTCGCTTTGACACAACAGACGCACGACCAAGCGTCCATACAAAGGGATACTCGTCTCGTGAACCCTTATAAATCGTTACACGTCCTCTCTAATCTCTAACCTCTAATCAAAAAGGAGCGAACCTTGTTCGCTCCTTTTTGATCACTTCCGTACCACCACGCGGTAGATCTCGCCCGCTATGCAGACCAGATAGACCCCGTCCACATAGGGCGTCAAGTCAATTTGCAGCAAGCCACGACTATCCGCACGACCCGCATAGAGCCGCTCGCCCGTCATGCTGTGCAGCGTCACTTCGCTGGCAGGTGCTACACCCTCCACGATGACATAGTAAGTCGCTGGGTTCGGGTAGAGCTGCACCGGCTGCGTGACGGTCGTCTCCACGCCCGTATGATCCACAAACGTCGCCTTGATAGTCACATTGTTCGTCACGACCACCTTCATCGTAGTAAGGATATCTTCGTCATTAGCGGTGAGAGCCGTCAGCTTATAGTCCTCATCAGGGGTGGCTTCTATGGTCAGTTCGGTGCCGTATGCGACTATATTAAGGTTGCTAGCACCCGTGATCGTAATGGTACCTCCACGAGTTGACTCACCAGTTACGACAAAAGTAGGCTTGTCGGCTCCTGCATAGTCATACCATATGTCGTAGTAACGGCCACGCTTAAACTGAGTCTTCCAACCTTTAGCTTTGGCGGTCGCTACATGATCCGAGAGACAGACGTTTCCTTCACGCTCACTCGTCTCATCAAACACTCTAAAGAGTCCCACGCCTTTACCTTGTAAGTCAGGCAAGCTATTGACCAGTTTAGTCATCTCACGCTCCTTAATCTGATTGATATCACAAATCAGTGAGTCGATGCAAGGAGAGTCTGATAGATCTATTTCTCTCAGGAAGTTGTCACTGCAGTTAAGAGTTGTCAAGGCAGTACAGCCCGACATGTCCAAGCGGTCCACATAATTCATGCTACAGTCCAGCTTGGTCAGGGAGGTACAGCCCGAGAGCTTGAGGCTGGTCAGCCTATTGTTGTTGCACGCAAGTGTCGTCAGGGAGGTACAGTCCGACACATCCAAGCTGGTCAATCTCTTACGCTTCCAAGAGAACTCCTGGAGCGAAGTACAGTTAGAGAGATTTATACTCGTCAGCGGATTCTTATTGCAGAGAAGGATTGTCAAGGCGATACAGCCCGACGCATCCAAGTTGGTTAACTGATTAAATTCGCAGTTTAGCGTTGTCAAGGAAGGCGTATTTGACAAGCCCAGGCTAGTTAGCTGATTCCTCTGACACTCAAGCTTCTTCAAGGCAGTACAGCCCGACACGTCTAAGCTAGTCAAGTTGCCTTCGCGCCAAGTAAACTCCGTTAGCGATCTACAATTAGAGAGGTTTATACTTGTTAGCGGATTTCTAGTGCAGTTCAGCTTGGTCAGAGCGGTACAGCCCGAAAGATCTAGTCTGGTCAGTTGATTGTCATCGCATGCAAGCCTTGTCAGTGCGGTACAACCCGACACTTTCAAGCTAGTTAGCTTGCCACTACTCACGACAGCTCCCCTTAGCGATCTACAGTTAGAGAAATCTACACTTATCAGCGGATTATTCCAGCACGTAAGTGCTCTCAAGGCGGTACAGCCTGACAAGTTCAAGGTGGTCAGCCTGTTGCTTTCGCAGACAAGCGTTGTCAAGGCGGTACAGCCTGACACATTTAAGCTGGTCAATCGATTTACAGAGCATATAAGCTCTGCCAAGGCGGTACAGCTCGACACATCCAAGCTAGTTAACTGATTGAATTCGAGGTTGAGCGTTGTCAAGGAAGGCTTGTCTGACAAGTCCAGGCTAGTTAGCTGATTCCACTGGCACTCAAGCTTCTTCAAGGCAGCACAGCCCGACATCTTCAAGCTGGTCAAGTGATCCCCAGAGCATATAAGCTCTGTCAAGGCGGTACAGCCCGAGACGTCCAAGCTATCCAGTAGATTTTGCTGGCAATGAATAGTAGTCAAAGAGGTACAACCCGACACCTCCAAATTGGTCACTATATTGTAAGAGCAGTCAATCGCAGTCACATCGCCTCGGATGGTCACCGTATGGCCAGTGAGGGTATAGGGTTTCCTTGATTCGTCTAGCCTAGGAGCCTCTTGAACCCCTTCTATGGTAATATCGCCATTTGCCTGAATGGTCAGATAGATTGTCTCGCCGGATGATTGAGTCGTGGTTAGGGAGATGACCCCTTCGGCGAGGAGGGAGTTGGAAGCAAGGAGCGTGCTGAGGAGGACGAAGAGCCAGATGCGGAGCTGTTTACTCATAGTGTAGCTAGAGATTAGAGGTTAGAGGTGATGGGGAGCTGTGATGGTTCTGCTGTGCGAGTGGTGTTTTCTGCGAAGTTATACCTTTATTAGGAATTGAGCAAGAGATGGGGAGTTAGAGATTAGAGGTGTCCTCTCCTGAAATAGTACACAGTTGGGAAGCCAACCCCAACAACTATGAAAG
>OHSG01000161.1_pt1 | contig 31463 bp, 29 predicted proteins | sample 1578601 | NCBI WGS metagenome assembly OHSG01 (sample SAMEA3879534, study PRJEB24766) | human gut metagenome | biome: human-associated habitat; feature: feces | place: USA | collected 1985/1987
TGTTCTAATGGTTTGTCTTGACTTAGTTGCCCACAAATGTAATGAAAAGGGGGGGGGGTATCTCCTAGAGTGTCCTAACCCAAGTTTCACGGCGACTAGGACTATTATAGGCCTATATCGATCACGCTGAAAGATCAATATCTATTGCCATTCTATAAAAAACGATCAAAAAAAATGCTGATGATGTTCATATTTTTGCGCTATTTATCTCACAGATCAAATCGATAAAAAGGTGGTAATTTCTTTTGTGAAAATCTTGAATATTTAATCTTAGCTGAACAGAGGGCTCTAGCTTTTTTTTGTTGAAGCTTTTAATGAAACCATCATCGTTTGTTATTATCTCCCTCAATTCATACCTAAATGGCGAAAGTGCATCGTAATTACAACTAGAGATCTCTAAAAGTTTATCGCATATTGGGTCAATTTCTATGTTAAATGACTTAAACCACTGCAGAACGTATTTAGGTTCGATTTCTCCATCTAACAATTTCGTGTAAAACATTTTATACTGCTTGTTTACTTCCTCTATATTTTTGATTAGAAAATCTTTAATTGCTCTTTCAGAAGTGATTGCTCTTTGAAATGTGGAACCGATCCATATCGTTACAAACAAACTTACGAGGGATATAAGTGTTGAAAATAAGTTTATCCAGTCTGAATATGCCATATTTTAGTTTTCATCTTGGTTTATCCAAACTTCTTCGTGTAACCCTCCATTAGATAGTCGGAACCATTTATTGTGCTGTTCTGTTATTTTTGGAGGCTGCTGTGGCATTGATGTCCTACGATCTTCCCACTGCTTATATGTATTTCCCTCAATCATTTTTTTCCAGTGGGGCTCTTCCATCGATATGATTTCCACTCTTTTTTTCACTTCATTAAGTGCAAAGTCGTATACCAAGTTCCCAAATGCTTCATCGAGAAACGATGATGCGTAACCATCTGTTCCATCTAGGTCGATGATAAGTTTAGTATCCTCGCTATAGGCTTTTGCAAAAGCTTCGTTAAGTATTGTGTGATAAAACTCTTCTCCTGATTTTTCGCTTATGCTGCAGTGTCTTAGTCCTGGAAATAGAGTAAAATCTTTCACGCTTATGTGTATCATACTCTTATCTATTTTATACTGTCCAAACACTCTTTTGTTACTTCCCAAATATATAGTGTTCCTGTGAAGTAGTCACTTAATTCCATTGATTTTTTTGAGTCGGAAAATACCAGCTTGACATTATTGGTTATTACTTGCAAGTTTGCTATTTTATTCGTACTGAATGCATATTTTATTGATGGTAAACCCTTAGCTCGATTGGGTTCGCCTGTAGAAGAACCGTATTTTTGATCAAATGCTCGCATAAGTATTTCAGGCGATTTTCTTGAATTGAAAAAATCGCCTATCTGATGTATAAACTTTCGTTTAATCGTTTTTAGTATCCCTTCTCCTAAGTCTGTTGCTGTGAATATAACTTTATTCTCTACCTTATACATACCCATTAGTCTCATTTTATTGTGCGATTTGCTCCATTCTACAGAATTTCCAAACATCTCAATAAGTATGGATTTCATTGGTTTTATAATTGTGTTGCTATTGCTTAAATGACTGTTTGTCTCTCTTAGTACGTCTGAAATGATTTTGCTCTCTTCGGTGGAAAATTTTCCATCTTGGCTTTCAAATCTTATGTGTAAAGCTGTTTCTGATTTTTCAAATGGTTTCCCATTTTCATCCTTCATAAAATCTAAAAAACCAGATTGTTTAAAAAATTCACAGCAGTTCTTATCGTTTGGAAAATTTCCTCTATAACCTATTCCTTGGCTTTTGAATAGATGATATATAGCCACAAGTACACTGATGCTTGCATAATCTATTTCTTGAACCTGTGAAAGGTCTAATAAGACAAATCTATATTTGGGAGGAATAAAGGAGTGATTCTTTACGCTCCTTATATGATTAAAGAATCTAACACATTCCTCAGAATTCTCTAAAAGTCTTAAATCTTTAGGAGCTTTAATTGCTGGTCTTAACTCATTGCAGCCTAAAGACCAATGGTGTTGCTTTTCAGTTTTATTTACACGCCTTCTTTTAAGCTTGTTTTCTGATCGTCTTATTTTTGCATTGTTTCTATCTCTGTATTTTATTGATGTGTATAGTTTCTTCATTATCAGCTGAAAGGGATTAGCGATACTTTCTGATCACAAGTACAGGTCGTCCTCAGTCACCAGCAAACCGCTGGCAGACAGAAGCCTCCCTATCGAAGAGCCTCTCTCTCAAGCCATTTATATATCGTGGTGCATCGGCTTCCTAGCGGACGACTCTCGATAGACTCAGCCTCCAGCATCTCCTTCTTCGTATTCGACATGCTGATCTGTACTCTCTCCTCACTCATACTATACGTGTTCTAATGGTTTGTCTTGACTTAGTTGCCCACAAATGTAATGAAAAGGGGGGGTATCTCAAGCTTTTCTAGAGGTTAGAAGTTAGAGGCTAGAGATTAGAGGTTGAATGTCCGACAGCTCCGATCATTCCGATGGTTCCAATCACTTCGATAGCCCCAGCTAACAGCTAATCGCAGGACGTAAAGCTTGAACTATGAACTATGAACTTTGTGTCCTACAGATTGGAACAAGTTGTCGTCTCGCTCCTCTTTATGGTCTGTTGAAACGTTTGCAAGCTACAGAGTGCCACTGAATACATCTAAGAGCAACTCCACCTGCCCACCCTATTACCTTTGCACTGTCTATGAGCTAAGCCTTGACGACGCAAAACAGCACTTGAACTGCCGAAAAGCTACTCACTCGTACTACTGATGATTAAGGACAACGTGATCATATGCCTTTATCACGGCATCTACGACAATGTCAGCCATCTCATTTGTTAGCTGAGGGTATATAGGCAGAGAAATCTCATGAGCGTAATTAGCATACGCTTGAGGATAGTCCGTTATCTTGTAGCCTAGCCCCTTAAATAGCGTCAACATAGGCATCGGGATAAAGTGAACATTCACTGCTACCTCCTTGCTTGCGATGAGGTCTATCATTTGATCACGTTGCTCCTCTGTAATGCCTTTGATGCGGAGAGCGAAGATATGATAAGAGGACTCTTTCCCTTGAGCATTGACTGTAGGTGGTATCATCGCCCATGGATACTTACTCAACAGAGTAGCGTAGCGCTCGAAGACCCGCTTACGCTCAGCGTATAGCTTGTCTATTTGACGAATTTGAGCTAGAGCAATAGCAGCATTAACATCTGCCATATTCATCTTAAAGCCCATCCCTGTGATGTCATAGCGCCAACCTCCCGCCTTTGACTTGCTAAAGGCATCTTTCGTCTGACAGTTGAGTGAGAATTGTCTCAGCTGGGTGTAGAGTGTCTCATTGTCAAAAGGCTCTGGTAGATTAAGACAAATAGCTCCACCCTCCGCAGAGGTAATATTCTTGACAGCATGTAGTGAGAAGATAGCTATATCTGTGACACCACCAGCACGTCGAGTCTCTGTGTAGTGCGCCCCTATAGAGTGAGCAGCATCACTCAGTACGAGTATACGTCCTAATTGTCGTTGGATAGGACTAGTCGCCTCATACTTAGCCATAATATCTGGAGACTTCACTAGAGCCATAATAGCATCGTAATCGCATGGATACCCAGCTATGTCGACGGGGATGATAGCTTTCGTGCGTGGAGTGATAGCTTTCTTGATTTGCTCTACACAGATGTTAAAGTCTTCGTTGACATCCACCATAACAGGTGTGCCGCCTGCATGTAGCACAGCTAGAGCCGTAGCAGAGTAAGTATAAGCAGGTACGATCACCTCGTCTCCATCCTTTAGCCCTAACCACGTAAGGACTAGAATGGCTCCAGAAGTCCAAGAGTTTACAGTTAAGACAGAACCAGCACCTGAGAGCTTTTGGATTTCCGATTCAAGAGCTTTGCACTTGGGACCAGTTGTGATCCATCCTGATCGAAGTGTTTCTGTAACTTCATTGATTACAGCATCATCAATAAAGGGAGGGGAAAATGGGATTTTCATTATTCTAGCTATTTAAAGATTGTCTGAAAGATATATTGGATGTCACGCCAAAAGGACCAATTGTGCAGATACTCAAGGTTAATGCGATTCTTATCAGGAAAGATCACCTCCTCGTAGTACGCTAGCGGGTTTTCGGCCTGTTGTAGCAACTCCTCTTCATGGTTGTATTTAAGTGAGGCTGGTCCCGTGATACCAGGACGCAGAGAGAGCACCTCTCGCTCTGCTTCATTTAGCTTGTCTATCCACTCCTGCACATCGGGGCGAGGCCCTACGAAGCTCATATCGCCGATGAATACGTTCCACAGCTGAGGAAGCTCGTCAAGCTTGTACCTACGTAGCTTGGCTCCTAGCGGGGTGATACGAGACTCTCCTGCAACGGAAATAGTAGCTCCACCATGCGCTACGCTCATACTGCGAAACTTATATATCGTAAAAGGTTTTCCACCTTTGCCCACCCGTTCTTGCTTGAAAAGAACAGGACCATCAGGCATCTTCACTCGAATCAATATCGCCACGACAAGTAGCACAGGGCTAAGTATAATCAGCCCCACGAGCGACACTATCCGATCAAATAACCACTTCGCCCACATAACTCTACCTATTGGCTTCAGCGACGAAGGAGCGGTTGAAGAGCAGGCGCAAGATACCATCAAGGTAACCGATACCATAGTTGATATGGATGACGGGATAGATGCAAAGTAGCCATAGAGCGACCTTTGGCTCAGCTATATGCTGCAGCGATGCCACAATATCTATCAATAGATAGAGAAGCAAGGGAATTGCAAACCAAAGGATCAGATTCGGCAGAATGATACTCAGCACTACAAAAAGTATTAGATAGAGTACGAAGAAGAGCGGCACCATACGTCTCAGCGAGGTGAACTGCCCCAGCTTCTTATCTACCAATGGATTGAAGAGTCCATACTGATAAAACATCCGCCCACACTTCCTTACCGTGGGACGTGCATAGTAATCTATAAGCAGGTCAGGAAGCAGGAAGATGCGCCCCCCATGCTGCTTGAGACGAGAGTTCAGCTCGTTGTCTTGGTTGCGTGTCAGCTCCTCGTCATAGCCCCCTATCTTGTCAAAGACCTCTCGACGATAGCACCCGAAGGGGACCGTATCTACCTCTTTGATCTCTTTGACACCTACACGAAACTCTGAGTTGCCCATACCAAACTTAGAGCTGAGGGCGATAGCGATAGCCTCAGCTCTTGCGGTCTCATTGGCTGGGAGCGTCTTACAGACACCGCCCACATTGTCTGCCTCTGGATGAGCCTCCATAAATTGAACAAGCCGACTAAAGTAGTCATTGGGATAGACGCAGTGTACATCTAGCCGGATGATATAGACTCCTTGAGCCGCCTTAATCCCGATATTCATAGAGACGGGTACTATCTTTCGAGGATTGTGTAAGAGCTTTACTTGAGGAAACTTCTCACGGATGATCTCCGCGGTACGATCGTGGCTATTGCCATCTACCACGATCACCTCTAGTAGCTCCTTGGGATAATCTTGCTGATAGACCGAATTGAGACAATCCTCTATAAAGTGCTCTTCGTTGTATGCGGGGATGACGATAGAGATTTGCTTCATATATTGGAGTGGTTGAGATTAATATGAGAACCCATCTCTTGTAAAGCTTTCGGCGTATAATAGAGCATCATCCCTCCTAGAGAAGTAAAAGTCAACTCACCAAAATAGACTTGCCCATTAACATCGTACAAATCCACTCTTACTTCTGGGAAAGGCTTAGAGAGCTTTTCCGCAACATCTATCATCTTAGAGAGATTTTCTGGACGAGGTAAAAGCTCTCCCGCAGGATAGTCTTTTGAGGGGATTAGAGCGTCCTCTAGTCTATTCCAATTCAAGTCGTAAGCACCTAAGGCCACAGAATTGTTAGAGCGATCCGAGCAGGTAAGAATGGAGTGGGGTATACCATTGAAACACCAAATCTTGTAGTCAATAAGGCTACCTAACTTAGGCTCCAATAATTCTTCAGCAAGGACTCTCGGAGGGATATTGCGATACTGAGGCTCAGCTGCTAAAGCTCCAATGTTTCTTTCAGATAGCCATTTATTGGCCTGCAGCTTAACCTCTTCAAGAGTTATAGCCTCCTTATCCTTTACGACGAGGAAACTACCTTTGCCATCACCATTGTTTGCTTTGAGGATAAAGCTCTTTGGCAAGTTTGTTAGTGTAATATCTGAAGCCTTATCCCATACTCCATACAAGGGTATCAAAATATCACTTAGTCCACATTCCTTGATATATTCACGTACTCTATACTTGTCAGCTAAGCGAGTCCATTCTCTCGTATCCGTATAAAGCTTTAGATATAAGATCTTTTCATTTAGATCTTTCGGATTCTTTAGATTTGGCAGTCGCCTAAACCGCACAAAGTACCGAAGCTTGATTAGAAATACTGGGTGATGTGTTCCCAGGTACTCTGTAAGCTTTATCAATGGATAAAGCATCTTAGAAGCTGTTTTGCTTGTTGTTATGTGCATAGCCTTCTATAAAATAGATTTGATAAAGCGAGCTGGGTTACCCCCATAGAGGCTGTACTTCTGCATCTTCATCTCATCCTTCATTGAGTGTAAGCAACTATTTGCAGAAAGGACAGACCCTTCAGGTAAGATTGCTCCTGCAAGTATCGTACAGTTTGCAGCGACCCAAGCTCCTTTTCGCAAGCAAATAGAACTTGCAGGTGCTGAAGCATATCGAAATGTTCCATTGTGAAGTGTATGATTCCCTGTAACTAAAACACTATTAGGCGCGATCATCACCTCATCTTCAATTTGAATTGTAGTCGAGGCAAGAACAATAACTTGATTTGCTAAATACGCATTACGTCCAACGATGAAATTTTCCACTCCTTGTAGAGAAGCACTATGAGCCACTTGAAAATTTTTGCCACAGCTCTTCATACCTAACCCATAGAGCCATCCACGAAAGCGCATAATAAATGGTACATCGGGGAGCCAGATTAGCAAAGTTCGCACGAACCAGCTGTATAGTAAAAGTAGTTTATGCTTCATAATTATAGGTAGTTATTGTTTGTATGAAACCCTCCATAGTAAACCTTTCAGAGACCTTTCTATAGGCGCAATCTCGTAATTTCGTCAGCATTTCTAGATTTTCGCCTACTTCAATGATCTTACTTGTGGCAATCTCAGCATCCTTAAAGGGGAAGAAGAGTATTTCCTTGTTCTCCTCAAAGCAACCAGGTAAAGATCCTACTGGAGTAGATAAGACTGGACACCCTTGGCTCATTGCTTCAATGACGACACGTGGAGACCCCTCACTCAGACTAGGAAAGAAAAAGAGATCACTAGCCCGAAGGAGAGAGAGAAGTTTGTCTCGATTGTCAATATGTCCATGTACATAGATGTGATCGTCTAATTTTAAATCATCAATCAGCTGTTGTAAGGAGGAGTACATATCCCCATCGCCTACAATATGAAATTGGTAATCGAAGTGTCTCTCTTCAAGCCTCCTGATTACTTCGATTAGGGTATCTATCCCCTTAGCATAGCGCAGATACCCTACATAGATAATGGTTAGTGGCTTGTTACTCAGAGGGCGCAAAGGTTCGAGAGCTAAGTCTTCCTTAGTGATGGTTGAGCTAACTACTGGTGTAGCATTTATCCTCTGCTTACGGAGCTTCTCGCTTAGGTGTGATCCATTTGTGTACACAGTTGATTTTCGAGCACTTTTCAAGATACGCCTATACTCAAAAGAATAGCCAGCAAGTAAGATCTGCTTCTTCAACCAAGAGAAGTGAATGTTCTGCTTCGTAGCATCTGCAGTGTCTCCTACGAAGTGCATAATCACCGGCTTGTCAGTCATCTGAGCAGGCATCCAGCAAAATGGATCTGGCACTCTGCAGTAGAAGAGGTCTACTTTAGGAGCAATTTGTTCAATTGCTTTTGAGAACTCCGTCTTATGACGCTGAGCTTGTAGCATAGAAGTGTAGTAAGGCAGGTCTATAATTGTCAAGTTCTTTAGTTCAATCGGTGATAAATGGCTAGCATTTTGCCTTCTATACTCTACGGAAGAAATCAAGTAGACCTTCTTGAACAGTTGCGTCATTTGCTTTAGATACAGCAAATGAGAAGCTGGACAGTAATAGGAGCCATGAATATTTTTTACTCCCCAAGAAGCCAATATTGCAAGAGTTTTTACGGAGTTCATCTTAATTATTGACGTATATATGTTCTAAAGAAGGTCCAAGCAAATAGAAGTATAACTAGAATGATACTAGTGATTCGTTTAATTCTTTTCGTCGTTTTACTAGGGGTGGTATCTAGTCCTATAGGTATTAATAGAAGCACAGCCAATGTTGCAGGAAGTGTTTGCCTATAACTCCAAATCGTCATTCCTGACAATGCTGAACCAACCTTGTAGACAAAGAAAAAGAGTAAGATAAATAGGGGAGCTTGAGTAGTCTGCCTCTCTTTAAGAATGCGATATATGGAGACAAAGAAAAGAGGAAGAAGAGCATACAAAAAAACATTAGCCGAAAACTCGAAATTGGTACTAGGGTAAAGAGGGTTTTCAAACACAAATGCACTTGGGATAGGCACAAAAGGACTCATAACAACGAATAATGGGGCACTAACTAATGCTACATACCAAGTGGACGAAAGTTGAGATGCTTCACCTGCCATTCGTTCTGAATCACCTAAAAGTTCCATACGTACAGAGTAATATGCTTCTGGGTCAAGGACGATACCATTAGTTGCGAGCCAAGACCACAAGTATAAAACACCTCCTACGATAAGGACACTTAACCCTAACCCTACGAAGACACTTCCCCTCTGCCTTCTCAAAATATAAAACAAAAGGATTGACACAAGGAAGACCACGATAACCATCGCTCGTATCGTAATCATAGCAAATAAGCATACGATAAGAACGGAAAGGTATAGTAAAGGTTTCCTCCTTTCGGTCAGATTCAAGATTGAGTAGGTTGAGACTACTAATAACGTTATTAATAAGCCATCCTTAAGTTGCAAAAATTGCAACGTCAGTATCATTGGAGATATTGCATACAAAATGGTCGCAGTAAGGGATGACCCAACAGTTGAGTATCGAGAGACAATTCGATAAAATGGAATGATAGAGCATACGTGGAGTAGTACAGTAGCCACTCTAGGCACCAGCCAATGCTTAGATCCTACTAAATACATCAGTATTCCTCCAAAGTTAGGATAACCTGAGTAAAAACCAGTCATAAGCGTATTATCACTTAAAGCCCCATAATGAATCGTAAGATTATTCGCAATGTTTGTTTGTTGAGCTTGATAAGTTGCATCATCTAAGCCTATGAAAGGAGTTCCAAAACTATTTATGAGCAGATCGCCTACAATATAGGCAAGAGACAGACCATAGATTAATGTAAAGCCCTGCAAACTGAAGAGAAATCTTTTCGTAGGCACTTCAAAAGATAGCTTTATCAGCAAATAGATAAAGATTAAGGAGGATACGAGAAATCCTCCAGAATAGAGGTAAAATGTTTGTACACTTAGCTGACTTGTAAGCGATACTACAATAGCTATTAGGTAGAAGAATAATACCCCAATCGTAGCACTTTTTATTTCAGTATTGCTTTGTAGCATATCAATAATGCAAAATAGTGTTTATAGAGTCTTTCATCTAACCAAAGCTTCTAATTTCGAAACCCTCTCAGCAAAGTAAGGAGACATATTCCTAAATCTTGAAATACCTATAACTTGCGAACTTCTTCTGCCAATAACACTTTATGGTACTATCTTTTTTTTCATCCTCTTGAAAAGCTTTGTCTAACCTTTTGAAAGAAGCTATGTTTGGCGCATAGATGTCTTTGCCTTGATCGTTTTCAAATATCAACCTTCTCTTAATAGTATTGGTCATGTCTGAACCATAGTGAAGAAATACCATACTCGTACCATACAGCTTGATATGACGTTGAAGTCCTCCAGACATCATATAGTTAAGCATCATAAAGAACCCACGATATTGCTCTTTCTAGTGCCATTGGCCCCTTCAAAAGCGTTATGTCCCAAAAATCAAATCAAGCCCCTCCTTGGCATTAATTGATTTAAGCCCTTGGATGAATAACTTAGTTAATCGCGATCTGTTTTCTTTCATAACTTTCTTACTGCTACAAGACTAGCTGTTATTATGTTTAATCCAATCTGTTATTACCAGCTCTGCAACAAGCTCCGGCACCCAATATGATCCTTCTTTATAATGTATGTTGGAAGGATCTGAAATGTCGTAAAAGCCAGGAATGCCATCTATGCAGGTTTCAACTGCAGGAGAATTAATTGAGTTAAATGTAGAAGCTTCTATGATTAAATGACGCTTGTATTTCTCTGAGTAGAGAAAATCTATCCCAAGAATTCTAGAATTCAACGCTTCTTTTATTTCAATCGCTTCCCTAATAAGATCCGTTGAAATAGGTCTAGAATATTCCTTATTTCCAGTTCCCGAAGCTCTAAAGTCTCCCTTGTTTGGATACCGATAGAATCCAAAAGCTTTATTTCCAACAATCTTTATTCTTAAGTCGTATTCGGCTTTAATGAATTCTTGAATTAGCAAATAGTCCTTTTGCCTCTCGTATGGATAAATGGTTGCACACCCTTTCTGAGAAAACACCTTGCGAATATATCTCTTTAGTTGTTTCTTCTTAGATATCTTTCTAACGCCATAAGAACCCGCTCCCGTTTTTGTCTTAACAATAACTGGGTAGTCTATTGTATTCGCTAGTCCAATCAACTCATCTTTAGAATTTGATGTAATGGTTGGAATACAGGGCAGTTTGTACGCTTGATACAAATAATGCGCCCTACACTTATCTTCATATTGCCAAATCTCATGATACGAAGGAAAGCAAGTCTTTCCGCAAATCTTTTCTAGAACATAAATCTTAGATTCTGCCTCGTAGAGAGTTGTCGGAATTGAGTTAACATGCCAAAAGATGATGTCTAGATCCTTTGCTTGTTTTAGCCAATCACTGGCATGAATATCATAGCTTCGATATTCTATGTGGTTGGTTTTGCAGTAGCGTTCATATAAATACGCTGAAGCTTTTGGAGTTACGTATCCTGTAATAAGCTCTTTTGGGTATACAATGCCCACAACAGGCTTAACTTCAATAGAACTATCTAGAGTCAACGCTTTACCCTCTGCATGAACTTTGTTGAGTTCTTTTTGTGGAATTAGTTTCCGCTCACGTATCAGATATTTTTTCCCGAGGGCCGAACTTCTGATGGTCTGATAGATAGGTCTTTTTCGAATAAATCTTGGTACTTTCATATTGATTGTTTGATTAATTTATACCTAACGAATAACCCTCCACCCATAATCAATCTTGCTAAAGATAGATTAATGGCAGCTCCCATTATTCCTATATTTTTTGTCATCGGATAAGCTAGAAATAATCCTATGAGGGATGCTATAAGTGTGTTTCTCATTACAATCTTGTCATTACCTCTAGCAATGAAGTAGTTAACTCCATATATATCATAAAGTACAATGCCAAAGACACCCAGCATTAACACTGCTAGAATAACTATGTTCCCCTCTAGAGTCATATTTAGATAGAGAAAAACAAGCTTGGCGAAAACAATAGGAAGTAAGCAAGATATGAGTCCTACTACAATCATCCCACGACTATAGTGGATGAACTTCTGATAATTACGTACAATGTTTGGAAATATCGCCCTTGTAAACAAATCTGTCAAGGTAACGAATATATCTGCGACTTTCTTGATGGCATAGTATATTCCAACTACTGAAATAGGAGCAACCAATCCAAGAATAAATCCACTCGTGTTGTTGTATAGGGTCGGCACAAATTGATTTATAAAGATTGGAAAGTCTGCCCTCAGTCTTTGTGAGATATGTTTAAAGCGACACAGCCTGAATTTTAAACCAAGCAGTCGTCGTAACAATCCATGACTAACGATAGCACTCACTATATAGGCTAGAGAGAGAGAGAAAGGATATACCCAAAGATCCTCTTGGCTATGGATAAAAGCAAAGACAGCTATGAGAAATATAAAGCGTATTCCAGTGTTTAAAATTGCAATATACTTCATTCGTTCTATTCCCTGATACATCCAATCAGAAAGAAGTGCGCCTCCCCAAATCATAGGAATAAATAAGAAGTACAAGGTAGCATACTCTCTAAATGAAGGAATACTGAAGACTAGCCCAACAATGAGTATAGACGAGACAAAGCAGAGAAAAAGCCTTGTCGAGTTAACGACAATGTAGATATACTGCAAGCGACTTTGTGACTCTCTATTTGACGCAACAAATCTAGTTCCTGTGAGATTAAAACCATAGTAAGCAATGCTAAGAAAATAGTTAATTAGCGCAAGGGCAAACATAATTCGCCCATACCCATCGCTTCCAATAACCCTAAGCAGATAGGGCAACGTGAGGAGTGGAATGAGAAAGTCTACCCCCTTCAAGAGGAAGAGGAAGAGGAAGTTCCTCGCAACAACCTGATTCTCTTTATTGAGAGTGTTCTTAACTCTTGTAGGTAGCTTCATTGACTAGACTTTTCTAAATCAGAACTTTGACTTTGTTAGCGCAGGGTTTAATAGCTACTATGTGATACTTTTGGCTCTACAATCTTAATTTATATTGAGATTGATCTCTACTAAATTACGATTTGACTAAGTCCTGGGGTATTGCATTCGCTTTCGCCCCCTCACCCATCAAAAGATCGGAGAGAGGCTTTGCATGACCCAGTTTACGAATCAGAGCCTCCGTTAGCTCTGTGCAGTGTGGAGCAAAAGATAAGGGTTGCTTCTTCCGTGCCATCGTCTTACTCCTCTGCAATGTACTGGTTCATAACATCGTAGGCTGTATTGAAGCAGCTGAAGATAGGCTCTATGCCCTCCTCTTCGGTCAACTCTCTGAAGCGATACCGCACGGGAGTGGTCTCTGTCGGCTCGCTCATATAGAATAGCAGAGACTTGGCGGTCTCCTCCTCTTCGCTGGCGAACAAGGACAGCGACTGTACCAGTCGCGGGCTGTGAGTCGCAAGGAGAAATTTGACGCCCAGCTCTCGGTGCAATGTGGTGATGATACGGGCATACTTGACCGTCCACTGCGGGTGCAGGTGAGCCTCAGGCTCGTCAATGATAAGCAGAGTTCTCTCAGTTAGTAGCCCCTTCTGAAGTAGCGACTGTATGAGTGCAAAGCTCTTGATGCCCGTGGCGACCTCTTTGATAGCGTAACTCTCTCCACTGCTCTCGGTAAAGTATATCTTACGCGTCCGCATAACACCGTCCTGATTCTTGGAGGGGAGGACGACCTGTCCCTCGGTAATCTCAGCAAGCAGGTCTGCCACCCTTTGCTCAGGTTCGCTCAGACTTCTTACCTCTCCATCATAAAAGAACTGTATGAGCTCCTCCCAATTCTGATCTAGGACTCCTGAAGGGAACTCGCCCGAGAAGTTGGCAATCATAGGCGAGTCTATATAAAAGACTCTATCGAAGGTCGTAAAGACTCCTATGTCCTTACGACTAGGACCTACGATCTCTTCTGTACCCTCCCGTACGGAAATGCTCCTCATCAGAGTCTCCTTAGAGGTGTTGAAGAGCTCATTGAGCTTATCTCTCAGATAGATGGGAGGTCTATCCTTCAATAGTTTGCGATAGAACTCATATGCACCCTCTATGATCGTCCTCAGCTCCTCTAACCCATTGAAAAAAGCTTGTCGATTCTTGATCTGCTTACCTAGTACTTTGCCTAACCGCTCTCGATCGAGGGATTTAACCTGAGCACCACTCTCATAATGCTTTTGCAAAGCATCTATCATAAGATAAGCATCCTCCTCATCAAAAGGCTTGTGCGAGAATCGACGATAGCCCCTAAAGATGAAAAGCATACGCTCCTCATCTGGAAGCAGATCTAAATACTGAAGAAGATAAAGCGTTATCTCCTCAAGCCTACTATTCAGACGATCATCAATCAACTCTTGGTAATGACTTGCATAATAACCAACATAGTACATCATACGACTGATTGTACTCTTGCCAGTAGCATTAAGCCCTGTAAGCACAGTAATCCCATTTAGAGCTATCTCTGCATCTTCGATAGCCCTAAAGTTTGAGATATGTATCTGTAGCTTACCCATGATATTTCTTTCTAATCGACTGAGGGTGATAGGTGCATGCCTCTCGCTGAGGGGAGGGTTACAGTCGCTGGTCGTAGGCGTGGGACGGGAGGAATGACTTGACGTCGTAGACGACGGCGTTGTCAGCCTTGAGCTTGTCGAGGTCGAGGACCTCGAACTCTCTGTGAGAGACAGCTAGTATGACAGCGTCGTAACAAGCGGAGGGGAGTTCGTTCTCTATCTCCACACCATACTCACGCTGTGCGATTTCGGGATTGGCCCATGGGTCGTGGATGGTGACGTTGATATTGTACTCGCAAAGCGTCTTGATAATGTCAATCACCTTCGTGTTGCGCACATCGGGGCAATTCTCCTTGAAGGTAAAGCCTAGCACCAGCACGTTAGAGTTCAGCACCTGTATACCTCGCTTGAGCATCAGCTTGACCACCTGCTCAGCAACATAGGCACCCATACCGTCGTTCATACGACGACCCGCGAGGATGATCTCGGGGTTGTAGCCATACCGCTGTGCACACTGAGCTAAGTAGTAAGGATCTACACCGATGCAGTGTCCCCCGACGAGACCTGGGCGGAAGGGCAGGAAGTTCCACTTCGTGCCAGCAGCTTCTAGCACCTCTAGCGTGTCGATACCCATACGATCGAAGATCTTCGCCAACTCATTGACGAAAGCGATGTTAATGTCTCTCTGTGAGTTTTCAATAACCTTCGCAGCCTCAGCCACCTTGATGCTAGGAGCTAGGTGAGTACCTGCGGTGATGACGGAGCTGTAAACAGCGTTGACATACTCCCCCACCTCGGGTGTGGAGCCAGAGGTGACCTTCTTGATATGCTCTACGGTATGCTGCTTGTCGCCTGGGTTGATACGCTCAGGACTATAACCAGCGTAGAAGTCTACGTTGAGCTTAAGTCCCGACACTTGCTCGACGACTGGGATACATTCGTCCTCCGTGACGCCTGGATAGACGGTACTCTCGTAGACCACGACGTCGCCCTTGGAGATCACCTTACCGATGGTTGTGCTGGCACCAATAAGCGGTGTCAAATCCGGGTTGTGGTTCTCATCTACAGGGGTTGGAACGGCTACGACGTAGAAGTTGCAAGAGCGTATCTCCTCAATGTCCGAGGTGCAGCGAAATCCGTTGTCCAAAGCAGACTGGAGGAGTTCGTCAGAGACCTCTAGTGTGGCATCGTGTCCCGCCATCAGCGCCTCGACACGCTTGGCGTTAAGGTCAAAACCGATAGTTGTATATTTAGTGGAGAAGAGTCGGGCTAGTGGTAGTCCTACGTAGCCTAGTCCGATAACGGCTATTTTGGCTGTTGGCTGTTGGCTGTTGGCTGTTGGCTGATTCATATTCGTAATTGGCTATTGGCGGTTGGTTACTGGCTGTTAGCTGTTAGCTGTTGGCTATTGGCTGATTCATATTCGTAATTGGCTGTTAGCTGTTGGCTGTTAGCTGTTGGTTACTGGCTGTTAGCTATTGGCTGTTGGCTATTGGTTATTAGTTACTGGCGGTGGGCTAGCTAATGGCTAATGGCCAACAGCCAACAGCCAAGTTATAGGTTCTCCCAGTACCAGTCACAGCAAGCGGCTAAGCCTTGACGCATAGAGTACTTAGGATCGTAACCTAGTAGTCTCTTAGCCTTGTCAATGCAGGCTAGTGAGTGGGGTATGTCACCGACACGATTGGGACCATGCTTAGGCTCGATGGCAGCAATGGCGGGGTCGTGCTTGGAGAGGTTCTCCTTGAGGTAGTCGACCAACTGATTGAGCGTAGTGCGCTCACCGAAGGCGGTGTTGTACACTTGGTTGACCGCCTCGGGAGAGGTCGTCGTCAGGGCACGCTCGTTCATCTGTATGACATTATCTATATAGGTGAAGTCGCGACTATAGGAGCCGTCGCCATTGATGACGGGCGCCTCGTGAGCCATCAGCTGCTTGACAAAGAGCGGGATGACCGCTGCATAAGCTCCGTGAGGATCTTGCCTACGACCGAACACGTTGAAGTAACGTAGCCCAATCGTCTCAACCCCATAAGTACGTGCGAAGACATCAGCATATAGTTCATCGACATACTTCGTGATGGCATAGGGAGATAGGGGGCGACCAATCACCTCCTCCACCTTGGGAAGCTTCTCGCTATCGCCATAGGTCGACGAACTGGCCGCATAGACTAAACGCTTGATGCCTGCATCGCGTGCAGCCACGAGCATATTGAGGAAGCCCGATATGTTGACCTCATTGGTCGTGATCGGGTCTTTGATAGATCGGGGAACAGAACCTAAGGCAGCTTCGTGCAGCACATACTCCATACCGTCTACCGCCTTGCGGCAGTCGTCTAATTTGCGTATATCACCGACGATGAGCTCGAAGCGGTCGGGATAGGCTGCTAGGAGCGGGAGGATATTGGCGGGCTTGCCCGTCGCAAAGTTGTCAAGACAGCGGACGGTGTGTCCTTCACGAAGGAAGTACTCGCAGAGGTTGGAGCCTATGAAGCCTGCTCCGCCAGTGATTAGTAGTTTCATGTTTGCGTGTAAAGATCGGGGCTAAAAGAGGGTTCTTTGACATTCAAGTGCAAATGTACATATTCCTACGCGAAGGAGCAAACAAAAAGGCTAACGTACATTCCACCCGCTAATGCAATTTCTCAAAATAATAGAAGTTAGCGGGACTCATTATATCCGAGATCCAATATTTTTCATTACTTTTGTTCGAGGGGCAGTGGCTAGGAGTCACAAGAGCTTCCTTTTGGCACTTAATGAGAACTCAACAAACTAAATAAAGCTATGACACAGCACAACATTGATCTCTCCCAGTATGGCATCAAAGAGCCTGCTGAGATCATTTACAATCCCTCGTACGATCAGCTCTACGAGGCTGAGCTACAACCAGATCTAACGGGCTATGACCGTGGACAGCTCTCCGAGCTGGGTGCCGTCAACGTAATGACGGGCGTCTACACGGGTCGCTCGCCAAAGGACAAGTTCTTCGTCCTCGACGATACCACGCGCGACACCATCTGGTGGACCACACCCGAGTACCCCAACGACAACAAGCCCACCAGTCAGGAGACCTGGCGAGAGCTTAAGAAGATCGCCACCGAAGAGCTCTCTGGCAAGAAGCTCTACGTCGTCGACGCCTTCTGCGGTGCTAACCCCGACACGCGCCTCAAGATCCGCTTTATCATGGAGGTTGCTTGGCAGGCTCACTTTGTCACCAACATGTTTATCCGCCCCACTAAGGAGGAGCTGGCAAACTTTGGCACGCCTGACTTTGTCGTGATGAACGCTTCGAAGGCTAAGGTGACCAACTACAAGGAGCTGGGGCTGAACTCAGAGACGGCTGTCGTCTTTAACCTAACAGAAAAGGTACAGCTCATCCTCAACACCTGGTACGGCGGTGAGATGAAGAAGGGTATGTTCTCCTATATGAACTACCTCAACCCGCTCCGTGGCATCGCCTCGATGCACTGCTCTGCTAATACGAATCAAGATGAGACGGAGACCGCTATCTTCTTCGGACTCTCTGGCACGGGCAAGACGACCCTCAGCACCGACCCCAAGCGCAAGCTGATCGGCGACGACGAGCATGGCTGGGATGACAACGGTATCTTCAACTACGAGGGCGGCTGCTACGCTAAGGTGATCAACCTGAGCAAAGAGTCTGAGCCTGATATCTACAACGCTATCCGTCGTGACGCCCTCCTAGAGAATGTCACCCTAGATGCCAATGGCAAGATAGACTTCTCCGACAAGTCTGTCACGGAGAATACACGTGTCTCCTACCCTATCTACCACATTGACAACATTGTCAAGCCGGTCTCTAAGGCGGGTCATGCCAACAAGGTGATCTTCCTCTCGGCAGATGCTTTCGGCGTCCTACCTCCTGTCTCGATCCTCGATCCTGAGCAGACGCAGTACTACTTCCTCTCTGGCTTTACGGCCAAGCTGGCTGGTACGGAGCGTGGCGTCACGGAGCCTACGCCGACCTTCTCGGCATGCTTTGGCGCAGCCTTCCTCTCACTCCACCCGACCAAGTATGGTCAGGAGCTGGTCAAGCGTATGAAGGCTGTCGGTGCTAAGGCTTACCTAGTCAATACGGGCTGGAACGGCACGGGCAAGCGTATCTCGATCAAGGATACCCGTGGCATCATCGATGCGATCCTCGATGGTTCGATCGATAAAGCTCCGACGAAGACACTACCCCACTTCAACTTCGCCATCCCGACGGAGCTGCCAGGCGTAGACCCCGCTATCCTCGATCCACGAGACACTTATGCCGATCCCGCTGAGTGGGAGACGAAGGCTCAGGATCTGGCTAAGCGCTTTGTCAAGAACTTCGAGAAGTTTGCCACCAACGAGCATGGCAAGAAGCTCGTCGATGCAGGTCCTAAGCTCTAATTGAGCTGACTAATTAAGCGAAAGCAGAGGTCCCACTTATCCGTGAGTGAGGCCTCTGCTTTTGTTTTTCGTCATCGTACGGCATTTCGCTATTGTGACTTTGGTGTTAAGTATGTATATTTGCGAAATGAATGGGTGCAGGTGTGGCACGACTGCTTCGTATGCACCCCATTCTATACCTATGACTATTCATTCTCTATATAATTGAACTATGATAATAGGCGTACCTAAAGAAATCATGCACGATGAGGCTCGTGTCGCAGCGAGCCCCGAGGCAGTGAAGCAGTATGTCGCTGATGGACACACTGTACTATTTGAGCGTGGAGCTGGCGAAGGCGCAGCATATCACGACGAGGACTATCAGGCAGCTGGTGCTGAGCTGATACAAGGACCTGAGGAGATCTACCGCCGTGCGGAGATCATCATCAAGGTCAAGGAGCCACTCTTTAACGAGCAGCTTGGCAAGCATGAGATCGACATGATGCACAAGGGGCAGTACCTGATCACCTTCATCCACCCAGCCTCTCCTGTGAACCATGACATGGTACGCAAGATGGCTGCGCAGGGCGTCGTAGGTCTCACCCTAGATGGTGTACCTCGTATCTCTCGTGCACAAAACCTCGATGCGCTCACCTCTATGAGTACTTGCGCAGGCTACAAGGGTATCTTGATGGCTGCCAACGACCTCTCCTTCTTTATGCCACAGATGTTTACCGCTGTCGGCAAGATCGAGCCCGCCAAGGTGCTCGTCATCGGTGTCGGTGTAGCTGGTCTACAGGCACTCGCTACGGCTCGTCGTCTAGGCTGTATCACCTACGCAGCTGATATACGTCCCGCAGCTTCTGAGCAGGCTACCAGTCTAGGTGCTAAGCCTATCGACCTGGGCATCCCCGCTGACAAGGCTGTCGCTCCTGGTGGCTACGCACTACACCTGAGCCCCGAGCTACTTGAGCATGAGCGTCAGGTGCTAGCTGAGCATGTCAAGGACATGGACGTCATCTTCTGTAGCGCCCTCGTACCAGGCAAGATCGCTCCCGTGGTCATCACCGAGGAGATGGTCAAGTCTATGAAGCCCGGCTCTGTCATCGTCGATATCGCTATCGATCAGGGTGGTAACTGCGCTATCACGACTCCAGGCGAGCGTGACGTCAAGCACCACGTAGTCATCGAGGGTATCAAGAATATCCCTGGTATGCTACCTCAGAGCGCTACCTGGATGTTCTCACAAAACATGTACAACCTCGTCAAGTACCTCGTCAAGGATGGCAAGATGCACCTCGATATGAGCGATCAGATCACCTCTTCTATCGTCGTCACGACGGAGGCTGGGGAGATCATCCACGAGGGTACCCTCGAGGCTATGGGACTCAAGAAGTAGCCTAGATTTCAGGAACTTGACTTCCCCCCTATCGCTAGAGGTTAGACGTCAGAGCATATGATCCTAATGGGTCATACTCTGACTTCTAACCTCTAATTGCTAAAACTCTAACCTCCAATCTCTAATTTCTAACCTCTAATTTCTCAATGAACCCACTGATCCTCGTCGCCATCTTCCTTGTGGCGACTTTCGTCGGCTACAAGCTCATCAGCAATGTGCCTAGCTTGTTGCACACCCCCCTTATGTCGGGGATGAATGCCTTGAGTGGCGTCACCATCACGGGAGCGCTCGCAGCTACTGCCACTGCTATCATAGCTCCAGACGGTAGTCTCTTCCAGCAAATATTTGGGGTTATAGCCGTCATCCTAGCCACCATCAATGTCGTCGGGGGCTTTGGCGTGACCAACCGCATGCTCCGTATGTTTACCAAAAACAAGAAAGGAGGCAAGGCATGAATACACTCATAGAGATCTCTAATCCCGTCTACTACGTCATCTGTGCGATCCTCAGCATCCTCGTGCTCGTAGGCATCGCTATGATGAGCAAGGTGAAAACCGCTGCTCGTGGCAATGCGCTCAGTGCTACCGCTATGGGGCTAGGCGTCATCGTCACGCTACTCAAGCTACAGGTCGTCACCCTCCCCTGGCTCATCGGGGGTATCCTCATCGGTGGTATCATCGGTACCCTACTCTACACACGAGTCAAGATGATCCAGATGCCACAGATGGTGGCTCTGCTCAATGGTATCGGCGGTGGTGCTTCGGCACTCGTCGGTGCTTTGACTCTCTTCCAGCTTCCTGTGAGCAACGTTTACTTCACGCTGGTCACCGCTTTCCTCGCTATCATCATCGGTATGCTCACCCTCGTCGGGAGTCTCGTGGCAGCGGGCAAGCTCCACAGAGTGCTGCCACAGAAGTCTGTCGTATGGCCTTTTCACAATGTAGCGACCTCACTCACGCTCATTGTCGCTGTCTTCTTCCTACTCATTGGCACGCTCAACTACCAGATGCCTAATGCCCTCATCTACGCTATGATCGGCACGATGCTCTTCAGTGCGCTCTTCGGGCTTTACTTCTCCATACGTGTGGGCGGTGCGGACATGCCGATCACCATCAGCTTGCTCAACTCTCTGAGCGGTGTGGCTGGTGCTATCGCCGGTATGGCCATTGGCGACATCTTCCTCGTTGCTGTCGGTGGTGTCGTCGGTGCTTCGGGACTCCTCCTCACGCAGATCATGTGCCGTGCGATGAACCGCTCGCTCGTCAACATCCTCATCCCTCACGGCAAGTCAAAAGCTCCTGCCGAGGCAACGGCTCCCGCCAAGTCTGCCGCACCTGCCGCTAAAGCTCCCGCAGCGCCTCAGCCCAAGCAGGAGAGTTCTCCTATCGATCAGGCTGTTGCGATGCTCCGTGGTGCTAAGCGCGTCATCATAGTACCGGGTTACGGTATGGCTCTTGCTCAAGCACAGCAGCAAGTCAAGCAACTAGCCGACAAGCTCGCTCGAGGCGGTGCCGATGTCAAGTATGCGATCCACCCTGTGGCTGGTCGTATGCCAGGACACATGAACGTACTCCTCGCTGAGGCTAATGTGGACTACGATAGTCTCTACGAGATGGAGGCGATCAACGATCAGTTTGCCAATACCGATGCTGTTATCGTCATCGGTGCTAACGACGTGCTCAACCCCGCTGCACGCAATGCCGAGGGAACGCCTATCTATGGTATGCCAGTCCTCAACGTAGATCAAGCCAAGCAGGTGATCATCTGCAACTTCGATCTCAAGCCTGGCTACGCTGGTGTCGAGAACCCGCTCTACAGCCGTGGCGAGGGCGTAGCGCTCTGCCTAGGCGATGCTAAGGCAACGCTCTCCAACCTGATGGATCGTTTGGATCATGCGGAGAGTGCTCCCGCAGCTTCTGCGGCTTCGTCTGCTTCTTCAGCTACCAGCAGCGCAACACCACTCCAGTCCGCTACGGAGGTACTGCACAACGCTAAGAGCGTCATCATCGTGCCGGGCTACGGTATGGCACTAGCGCAAGCACAGCAAGAGGTCAAGCAGCTCGCCGACAAGCTCGCTCGAGGCGGCGCTGATGTCAAGTACGCCATCCACCCTGTGGCTGGTCGTATGCCGGGACATATGAACGTACTCCTTGCTGAGGCGAATGTGGACTACGATAGTCTCTACGAGATGGAGGCGATCAACGATCAGTTTGCCAATACCGATGCTGTTATCGTCATCGGTGCTAACGACGTGCTCAACCCCGCTGCACGCAATGCCGAGGGAACGCCTATCTATGGTATGCCGGTCCTCAACGTAGATCAAGCCAAGCAGGTCATTATCTGTAACTATGACCTCAAGCCCGGCTACGCAGGTGTCGAGAACCCGCTCTACAGCCGTGGCGAAGGCGTGACGCTACTCATTGGCGATGCCAAGAAGACGCTCAGCGACCTGATCGACACGCTCTAGTTAGCAACCATACAGCGGCAAAGGCCCTCAGCCTTTCGCCAGTAATACAAGAAGAGACTGCCGCTCCTAGGAGTGGCAGTCTCTTGTTTTAACTAACGCTGTTTTTGAAAAAGTGAAGATTGCTGATTAAAGCGGAGGCAGGCGCGCTAAGCGTCAGGGTCTCCCTGCTGCTTGACCCAGTCAGCGTGCCGTCTGACCACCTCTAGGATGTCCATGTTAAGCACTTTGAGCTGAGCAAAGAGCTCGGGGAGCTCCTCCTCGGTTAGCACGCGGTAAGCCTCATCACGTAGGAGCATCTCGGCCGTTTCGGAGACATAGAGACCGAGCCCTTTCTTCGGATAGATGAGCCCCTCGTTCTGCAGGTTCTCATAAGCTCTGAAGATCGTATTGGCATTGGTCTCCAGCTCGGCAGCTAGCTGGCGCACGCTCGGGATCTGCGTCCCCGCGGGGTACTCGCCCGAGAGGATCTTCTCCTTGATGCGCTGTTCTATCTGAGCGTAGATGACTACTTGCGGATTAAAACGTGGTGTGATCATGATCATTAGGTTAGAGAGGTTACGCCGTGACCTGCTTGCGTCGTAGCGAGCGCAGGCCGAGCCAGACCATCGCAAAGGCGTAGAGGTAGAATGGTATCGTCATGGCGAGGAGCGAGATGCTGAGTTCATCGCCATTGCGCAAGTAGAAGACAAGATAACGCTCAGTCTCGTCTGGACTTATAGTACCAATGTCTAGTAAATGCATCATCATGCTAACGCCAAGCATCGATACGACGAAGATCCCGAAGCCGATGCCCATAAAGCGCAGAACTGCACGTAAGGGTTTGCGCGCCGAGATGATACAGAAGAGGTAAGTGGCATAGCCCGCCAGCTGCATACCTATCATCAGGCTGACAGCCCAGGCATATTGTAGCGATTCATTGTCATAGCCTAGCGGATTTGTGAGGATCTGGGAGTAGAGGGCGAGCACCTGACTCCCCTCCAGTAGTGCCCATATAAGCATGTAGACAGTCCAGGCAATCACCCCTAGGAGCGGAGTGATGATGTGCAATACCAGCGTCAGGAGGAGGAGCGAGATATACTTCTCCGTAGCCGAGGCGGGTATCTGTAGGTAGAGCGGTGAGAGCGGGGCATTGACACGCTGGTTGTAGCTGATCATCACACCGAGAGAGACCGCTAGGAGGCTACAGTATAGGCAGGCAAAGTAAACAGCTCGAAAACCACCTGCACTCCATCCCATCCCAAAAAGTAAGGCGCTCAGTATCGACACGATCACTGGTATAGAGGCTGCGAGGAAGCCACCGATCAGGATCTGTAGCCACTGTCTATGGTGAAAGGCGAAGTCCAGCCGCAGGAGCTTGCCGAGACGATTGAAGCTAAAGGAGCTGACACCCGTCTTAGGCGCAGCGGTCGTTAGATTAGCAGATTGGTTCATAGTGAGAGAGGGGCTTGTGGGGTGAGTGTATCGTTTGCTGGTTGGGATAAGTGCTGTAGTACCGCTTGGGTGTTGTACATCAGAGCGTTGAAGAAGAGCTCCATCGAGAAGCCTCCCGTCTCGGCACTCTCTGCCGTGCGGGGCGTCATCACGACCTCTCCCCATACGGAGGGCTCGCTATAGAGCGGTGCTACGTGAGGAGCCTCGGCGGCGGTGCCACAGTAGAAGGTGCTCTCGAGGCGAGCGATCGTCTCGTTGCAGATGATCTGGTTTTGGTGTAGCACGACCAGACGATCTATCATTTGCTCTAGGTCACGCACCTGGTGGGTGCTGATCAACACGGTCTGCTCGTCAGAGATGTGCTGCACGAGGAGCTGTCGAAACTTACTCTTCGACGGGATGTCCAGTCCATTGGTCGGTTCGTCGAGGAGGAGCAACGGCACCCGCAGAGAGAGCGCCAGCACGAGCGCCACCTTCTTCTTCTGTCCCATCGAGAGACGACGCAGGTTGTTGGTGGGTGGCACGTCAAAGTCTTTCAGCAGTTGACGAGCCAGTGAGGCATCATAGTTTGGGTAAAACTGTCCCGCGCCATCGAGGTACTGGACGGCAGAGGTGGCGGGTAGCTGCACCTCCTCGGGGAGGTAGTAGAGCTCTCGGAGGAGTGGCACCGAGCGCTTTCTGCTGGAGTGCCCGAGTACGGTGAGCTCACCGCCCTTAGCCAGGAGCAGTCCTGAGAGCAGCTTGAGGAGGGTCGTCTTACCCTCGCCATTTTTGCCTAGCAGCCCTATGATAGAGCCTGCGGGCAGGGTAAAGCTTACACCCTTAAAGAGCGGGTGCCGGCCATAAGAGAAGCATACCTCCTGAGCCTGAACCAGAGGCTCTGCGGTGAGGTGGGTATCTGTGTTTGGGTACATATAAGGTGTTGTGAAGTTTAGGGGTCTTATTAGATTCAACAAGACGAGTAACCCTTTGTAGGGGCGCACGGCTCGTGTCTAGCGGGAGGGCGTCCGTCCCCGTTAAAGGAGACGATATCAATACTTGTCTTGCCGTTCTACAACGGACGCTCAGATCGAGCGTCCCTACAGGAGTCGTAGGTACGTGCGTCCGTTGTGTCAAAGGTTACAGCATCGTGGTTTTAACAAGGTTACAGCATTGTGGTTTTAACGGGGTCGGACGCTCGACCGTACGTCTCTACAGGGTGACATCTCGCTCCCCACGTAGGAATTTTGAAATATCCACGTGGGAAAGGAATATTCTCCACGTGGAGACGAAACAAAACTTCGGAGGAATCAAATGAAACTTCGGAGGAATCATTTCGCCACCACGTGGAAAAACAAAAATAGCCACGTAGGAAATTCAGATTTCCTACGTGGCTATTGTATTATAAGCGTATGTCTGTCGTAACACACTTCCGTGGGGACTCTCTTATAGATGGGCTGTATAGTACCGTTGTTAAGCTTTTCAGGCTCCTTTAGACGGTTGGTTATGAGATTATTCGACGGGACTGTTTGGTTCAAGTTATACACTGATGCGTTTTTCCTATTGCGGATTCAAATATTTGTATTACCTTTGCGGTGTACTACCTAAGACAAACGCTAAGCCAATACGCTTATGAATGCTAAACCGGTCATATCGCTACGCAATCTGCACAAGACTTATCAGGGTGCGCAGCCGCTACATGTCCTCAAGGGGATCAACCTCGACATCTTCCCAGGCGAGATGGTCGCTATCATGGGAGCTTCGGGCTCGGGCAAGAGTACGCTCCTCAATATCCTCGGGCTCCTCGACAGCTATGACGAGGGGAGCTACCATCTAGGCGAGGAGCTACTGAGCAATAGTCTCTCGGAGAACCGCGCTGCCGAGATCCGTTCTAGACAAATAGGATTCGTCTTCCAGTCGTTTAACCTTATCCCCTTCAAGAATGCGCTGGACAACATTGCCCTGCCACTCTTTTATCAGGGAGTCGGTCGCAAGGAGCGCACCAAGCGTGCTGCCGAGCTGCTCGCCCGCATGGGGCTAGCCGACTGGGCGGAACACCTGCCGAGCGAGATGTCGGGAGGGCAGAAGCAGCGCATAGCAATCGCACGAGCCCTCATCACCACGCCCTCAGTCATCCTAGCCGATGAGCCGACGGGAGCTTTGGACAGCAAGACCACCATCGAGGTGATGGAGCTACTGCGAGAGATCAATCGCGAGTCGCACCTGACGATGATTATCGTGACGCACGAGCCCGGCGTAGCCGAGATGTGTGACCGCACGATACATATCAAGGATGGGCTGATCGAGGGCGGCGGTCTGACGAGCAGTCTGCCCGAGGAGGTGTTTGAGTAAAGAGGATCACACATTATGCGTATAGGACACGAATACTTCTCCGAGATCATAGACAATCTCAAGCGCAACCGCCTGCGCACCTTCCTGACAGGCTTTGCCGTAGCGTGGGGAATCATCTTTCTAGTCATCCTCCTCAGCATCGGCGTAGGGCTCAACCGTGGTATTTCTAAGAGTGCCAATGCGGGCGACACGGAGCCAAACTACGGCATATACTTTGGCGTCTGGATGACCAACCTCCCTTACCAAGGTTACCCAGCAGGGCGTTTCCTGTACCTCGATGAGTCACAGCTCGCACAGCTGCAGGAGATGGTACCAGCTATTGAAGACATCGCACCCCTCCGCAGTTCTTGGAATAAGATAACCTATGCAGCGCAGGTGTCTGAGGGATGGGTAAAGGGTATCGGGGCCAATTTCTTCGGGTACTTCGATACTCGTATCAAGATGCTAGCGGGACGTGGCATCAATGGCAACGATGTATATAATAAGGAGAAGACACTCCTCATCAGCTCCGACCATGCACTGAAGCTCTTCGGCACAGATCAGTATCGTGAAGCGATCGGCAAGGTCGTCTCCGTCGACAATGTCTCCTTTACCGTGGTGGGAGTCTACGAAGCTCAGCAAAACCAGTCGGCATCCTATATGCCGAGTAGCACCTTTGCCACGATTCATCCCAATGATCTGCGTATCAGTAATGTCTATATTTATGCGCCTACGATACGAAGCGAGAAGGATTTCGACGCTTTCAATAAGGAGCTCCTCAAAGCACTCAGCTCGATACTCTCCTTCTCGCCCGATGATGAGAATGCGCTGTGGGGCTACTCAAACTATGTCAACAACGAGCAGTATAATAAGGTAGTCAACTACTTCTACCTCTTCCTTTGGATCGTCGGGCTGAGCACGCTCCTCATCGGCATCGTCGGCGTGAGCAACATTATGCTGGTCACGGTGCGGGAGCGATACAAAGAGATCGGCATACGCAAGGCTCTGGGCGCTAAGCCTCGTGACATCTTAGCGATGATTATGGTCGAGAGCCTCCTCATCACGGCGGTGGCGGGTGCTATAGGTCTGGTCATTGCCGTGGGACTTGTCGCTCTGGGCGACTACCTCGTGACCGCTTACCACATTGGCGAGATGTCCATTATGGGCGAGACGATCCACCTCTTTGACACGCCAGTCCTCTCGCCACAGATGGCGCTGGGCATCCTCGTTGTGATGATCATTGCGGGGATCGTAGCGGGCTACACGCCAGCTCGTAGAGCGATACGTATTTCGGCTATCGAAGCGATGAGAGATTAGTAACACCCTAGCGTAAAGACTGTACTATGAGACTATTTGATCGAGACATCTGGGGTGAAGCTTTTCACTCCTTACGAACGAATCGCAAGCGTTCCATCGCAACCGCCTTCGGCATCTTCTGGGGGATCCTGATGTTGGTCATCTTGATGAGCTTGAGTCAAGGCTTCTCCAACGGCATGCGCAAGCAGTTAGGTGGCATCTCAAGCAATACCACGCTGCTCTACTGCTCCACAACCAGTAAACCGTACAAAGGTTACCCCACCGATCGCTGGTGGTCGCTCTCAGTGAGCGATATAGCCAACCTCCAGAAGCGTTTCCCCGAGATAGAGACGATAGCTGCTATGCAGCAAGGCTCGTGGAACACGCCCGTCAGCTACGGCACCAAGAGTATGACAGCACCGCTCTACTCCGCCTGGGCCTCTTTTGACCAGATCGTCTACTCGACCCTCCTGGCGGGACGACGGCTCAACGAGAGCGACGAGCAGCAGCGACGTCGCAACTGCACCATCGGTGAGGAGGTGAGCCAGAAGTTCTTCACTTCGCACGAGGAGGCTCTAGGCAAGGTGATCAATATTGACGGCTCTTACTATACCGTCGTGGGAGTCCTCAAGAGCAAGGCTAAAGGGATGAATGTCAATGGCTCTGAAGAGCAAAAGGTACGTATCCCCTACACAATCCTTACCGCATCACTCGGCAGGAGCAATGAGGTCTACCAACTCGTGTACTCGCTCCATGGTGATGGTAAGGATAGCAAAGCAATCAACGACCGCATCAAAGCTTACATCCGCTCTACCCACGACATAGCACCAGACGATGAGAGCGCCGTAGGTGAGTTCAACATCTCAGAGATCTTCACCGCCCAAAGCTCTATGATGTGGGGTGTCAATGTCTTCGTCTGGTTCATCGGTATCGGCACGCTTCTCTCGGGCATCATCGGCATTAGCAATATCATGCTCGTCTCCGTCAAGGAGCGCACTCGTGAGATCGGCATACGTCGTGCACTCGGTGCGCAGCGCAAAGACATCGTACGACTCATCCTCCTAGAGAGTGCTATGCTGAGCCTCCTCGCGGGGCTCCTAGGGCTTCTCCTCGGTGTGGGGATTATGTCTATCGTCGCACAGATCACCGCCTCTATGGAAAACGATATGCTGGTCAATCCGCTGATTCCCTTTGGCACAGCGATTGGCGCGCTCCTCTTCATCATCATCGGAGGCGTGGTGGGCGGTCTCTTGCCACTCAAGAAAGCACTCGAGATTCGCTCCATCGAAGCGATTCGTGAGGAGTAAACCAACATTCAACTTTAGGTAAAAACAAACACAACATAAAGAACTATGAAAGCTAAGCGTATCTTCAAACTTTCCCTTTGGGTCATCTTCGGCCTGCTCGTCATCATGACCTTCGTCTTCCTCTATAAGAAGGCACAGCCCCAAGCGACCATCTACTCGGTAGAGACGGTGACCCGCGTCCCCTCTATCCAGCGCTCTATCATCCTCACTGGCAAGATAGCTCCTCGCAACGAGGTGATGATCGTGCCACAGCTCAACGGCATCATCGCCGAGATTATGAAGAAGCCTGGCGACCTCGTCAAGGCGGGCGACATCATCGCTCGTATCAAGGTCGTGCCCGAGATGGGTTCGGTCAATCAGGCAGAGTCGCAGGTCGAGATAGCAAAGATTGCTCTCGACGAGGCAGAGCAGAAGTACAAAATAGCGACCGAGCTACACCAGCAAGGGATCGTAGCCGAGGAGGAGTATGCCACGACCAAGGCTAACTACCTACAGGCTAAGGAGCGCCTTGCGAGCGCTAAGGATGCTTACAACATCGTCCTCACTGGTATGAGCCAGCGCAACGCTCAGGGCTCTACGACACTAGTCCGCAGTACGGTAGACGGGACGATCCTCGACATACCAGTCAAGGAGGGTAACTCGGTCATTCAGGCCAACTCCTTCAACGCTGGTACTACCATCGCCACCATCGCCGATATGACGGAGATGATCTTCATCGGCAAGGTGGACGAGGTCGACATCGCTCGTGTCGCTACGGGACTACCTGTCACGGTGCGCATCGGAGCGATCGAGGGATCTGCCTTCTCGGGAGTCGTCGAGTACATCTCGCCCAAGACAATCCAGCAGCAGCAAGGCACGCAGTACGAGCTCAAGGCCGCCATCACCATCGACGACTACAGCCGCATACGCTCCGACATGAGTGCCAATGCGGAGCTTATCACAGACCAAGTTTCTAACGTCCTGGCTGTTCCCGAGGGCGCACTTCAGTTTGAGGGCGACAAGGTCTATGTCGAGGTGGTCACCTCCGACGCTGATCCGAAGCATCTAGAGACGGAGCGCCGTGAGATCAAGACCGGCATCAGCAACGGTAGCCTCATCGAGGTCAAGAGTGGTCTCAAGGAGGGTGAAAAGGTCAAAGGCACCCCAGTAGCAGCCTAACTAATCTCTTAGACAAGACAATCCTATGCTTACACTTCGTCATATCTTTCCCTTAGCCTTACTAGTCGCGGGGAGCTTTACCCTAGCAGCGCAGCAGAGCTGGACGCTGCAGCAGTGCATCGACCATGCCATCGCTCACAGCATCACGGTCGAGGAGGCACGTCTGCGCTTAGCCGGGAGTGAGCAGCAGCTCGCCACCACGCAGCACAGTTACCTGCCCTCGCTCTCGGCTAGTGCTAGCCAGAGCGTCAGCCTCGGACGTAGTGCCGACAAGACGGGCGTCATCGGCGACCAATCCTCGAGCAGTACCTCCTTTGGGGCAAACCTCTCGTGGGACGTTTTCTCCGGTATGGCTCGTCCTAAGGCAACGGAGATAGCGCGTCTCAATCTAGACGCCGCAACCGCTGGACTCTCCTATGCTGAGGAGCAGATCGGTCTACAGGTGGCTGAGGGGTACTACAATCTGCTCTTTCGCCAAGAGCTAATCCACGTGGCTGATGAGCAACTCAAGCTAACCCGTGAGACGCTCACGAAGACTGCCGCAATGGTTCAGGCGGGTAAGTGGTCTCGTGACAAGCTCGCCGAGGTGGAGGCGCAGCTCGCTAAGGACAGCGTCAACTACCTCCGCGCCTGCAGCGATACGGAGCTGGCGCGTCATCAGCTGGCACTCATCATTGAGTTGCCCGACTACACAGAGCTGCAGATCACCTTGCCCGATGTCAAGAGCCTCAGCGCTACGCCCGCTCCTGAGCTGGCACTGGCTGACGATGCGCTCCTCGAGCAAGCGCGCACGATGCGTCCCGAGATGGAGCAGGCAAGGCTACAGCTACAAGTAGCGGAGCGACAGATCGGACTGGAGCAGACGGGCTACATACCGAAGGTTTCCTTTGGCGCAGGCTACAACACGGGCTATTACTACATCCTGAATAAGGAGTTACGGCAGTATAACCAGCCTTTTGGGGATCAGATGCGCAACAACGGACGCTACTTCGTCGGGCTTTCGCTCTCTGTACCCATCTTTGATGCGATGCGCACGGCAGACAATGTGGCGCAGGCTCGTCTCCGCTACTCCGATCAGCAGATCGCTCTGCGCAAGGTGGACAAAGAGCTCACGCAGCAGCTCTACACGGCTCAGATCAACGCCCGTGCCGCTTACAGTCAGATAGCAGCTGCCGAGCGGGCGACCGAGTCGGCCGAGACGGCGCTGCACTATGCGCAGATCAGCTACGAGGCGGGACGTGCCTCTTCGTACGAATTGGCCGAGGCGCAAAACCGTCACTTCGTCGCTCAGAGCGAAGAGCTCCGCGCTCGCTACGACTACCTCTACCGTGTGCTCGTACTGCACAGCTACATCTCTCCCGCAGAGGAGACTAAGTAAAGTCTTCACAACACTTACGAGTAACCCTTTGTAGGGACGCATGAACCGTGACGACATCCTGTAGGGACGCACGATCTGTGCGTCCGTCCCCGTTAAAACCACGATGCTGTAACTTTTGACACAACGGACGCCCTCCGGCTAGACACTCTCGTGCGTCCCTACAGGACGACGTGTGGG
>OHSG01000216.1_pt1 | contig 28174 bp, 25 predicted proteins | sample 1578601 | NCBI WGS metagenome assembly OHSG01 (sample SAMEA3879534, study PRJEB24766) | human gut metagenome | biome: human-associated habitat; feature: feces | place: USA | collected 1985/1987
GCGGCAGACCCACATCCGTAACGCTCCTTCGTCGCGAACGGCTGTGACCGGCATCTCCCCCTACAACCGTTGCGTGCAAATTTGCTTTGCATATCCATAAAAATATACTCCCGTCCCGGCGTTTTGGGACGAGAGCATACCTGCTTCGTGGTGCCACCCAAATTCGGAAGCGGTTGGACACTTCCCTCTTGCACAAGGGATGCGGGCTGCGCGGGCCCGGCGATTTCGGCGCGGTGCGCCTTATACGCTTGCTCGGCGGATGTCCTTCCCGGTGCTGCTGCAAGGGCCTTTCAGCGTCATGGCCCTCTCTCTGGGCAGGCAGAAAGCCGGTACTGCTTCCGCGTCGTCGCAAAAATCAAAATTATCGGATCGTTTTCTTGTTCTTCATCATCATGCGCCAATCCAGATCGCCGCGCTGCAATCCGAGGATCAGCATTTCTGCCGAGGCCAGATTTGTCGCGCACGGGACGTTGGACGAATCGCACAGGCGAAGCGTGCGCATGATGCGCTGATCCTCCCATGGATCGGTGTCGTTGGGGTCGGAAAACATGATGACAAGGTCGATCTCGTTATACGCGATGCGCGCGTCGATCTGCTGGTGGCCGCCCTGACTCTTGGACAGGAAGAGCGTCACGGGCAGGCCCGTTGCCTCGGACACCAGGCGTCCCGTCGCAGCCGTAGCCGACAGCGAGTGCTTGGACAGAATGCTTTTATACGCGGTGCAGAACTGCACCATGAGTTCCTTCTTTTTATCGTGTGCCATAAGGGTGATGTTCATACGCTCAGCTCCTTTATGTACGCATTATCGGGTAATTTTCATCAACGGAACGCGCTGTCCGCACAGCCGCTTTGCGATATGCAGGCAGGCCAGCGCCGCGCCGTGGTAGGTATATTGTACGAGCGGCTTTCCCTCTGCCGCAGCCAGCGTGACAGATGCATCGTCCGGCACAACGCCGAGCAGCGGCAGTCCCACGCCGTCCATCACATCGTCGACCGTCGAGCGCATACAGGCAAACAGCTTCGGGACAGCCCGGTTGACCACAAGCCGTGCCGGGATCTGCCGCTCCTGCAGCAGAAGCTCCGCTGTGTGCGCGGCGTCCCGCTGCGACGCAGGGCCGGGCAGCGTGACGAGCATTGCCTCGTCCGCACAGCGCACCGCCATCCGGAACAGCCGTCCGACGCCCGCCGGCGCATCCAGCAGGATCCAGTCGAAGCCGTCCCGTGCCTGCGTGATGAGTCGTTCGAACGCTTCTGTGTCGACCGCCTCAGCGCTCTCGGTCACAGGGGCCGTGAGCATGGAGAGATTTCCGATCGTAGGGTGCTGTGACGCCTGCTGAAGGGAGTATTCCCCACGCATGACGGACGTAAACGGCAGAACCGCCATATCGGCCATGCCGAGCGCGATATCGAGGTTGCGCAGGCCGACGTCGAGATCGACGCACAGCACCCGCTGTCCCTCCATCGCCAGACACGACGCGACGCCCGCACAGAGCGAGGTCTTGCCCGTGCCGCCCTTGCCGGAGATGACTGCCAAAACCTGTGCCAAGCCGTGTCCCTCCTGCGTGCTGATACTTATTGCATATTATAAACGACGCTGACCGGAAATTCAATGGGAAAAGTGCAGCCAAACGGTTTTTTCTTTCTGTTTGTCATGGAAACCGCCGGTTCTGCCTGCCGGTCTGCGTGCATATACTGTAATGGGGGCGAAGCATATGAAATACCGCAGTATGGAAAACCGGTTCTGCATGAGTCTGGTGGCGTTTGCCGTGATCGTGCGGCTGCTTCTGGCGACGGGCGTATCGGCGGCGCTTGATTCGGCAGTCGGGCTTGCGCCGAAGCTCGAAGCGCCGGACGAGCCGGATGTCTTTCTTCTGGAAATTCTCGAGCCGGAGACTGCACCGTCTGAGCCGCCTGTGCAGCCGGAGATCGCCGCTGCATCGGAAGCGCCCGCAGAGAAGGAGACGGAAGCGGAGCCAGTCGACCCGCCGCTTGTGTTTTCTGCGGACGAGGCGGACGCGATCGGCATCGTCGGTGCCTGCAGCTATCAGCCGGACAAGCAGGCGCTGCTGACCCGTCCGTCCGCACTGTCGCTTTCGGATGACGGCCCGGCAGTCCTGATCGTACATACGCACTCCAGCGAGGCGTATACCATGGAGGCGGGCTTTGAATATCAGGAATCAGATGCGCTGCGGACGCTGGATGAGCAGTATTCCGTGATCCGCGTGGGCGATGAAATTGCGGATATTCTGACGGAGGCGGGCATTTCTGTCCTGCACGACACGCAGCCGAACGATTATCCGAATTACAACGGCGCCTACGAGCGTATGCGGCAGACCATCGAGGGCTATCTGGCAGAATATCCGTCCATTCAGATGGTGCTGGATATCCATCGCGACGCGGCTGAGGACGCAGACGGGAACCCGGTCGCGCTGACAGCGGAAGCAGACGGCGAAGCCTGTGCAGAGCTGATGCTCGTAGTCGGCACGGACGAGGGCGGCTTATCGCACCCGGACTGGCAGGAAAATCTCGCAAATGCGCTGAAAATCCAGACACTTCTGAACCGCTCGGCACCCGGCCTGTGCCGGAACCTCAATCTGCGCACCGAGCGCTTCAACCAGCACGAAACGCCGGGTTCCCTTCTTGTCGAGGTCGGCGCAAGTGGCAATACGCTGGCCGAAGCGCTGCGCTCCGCCCGCATTCTGGGACAGGCACTCGCGGTCTTTCTTCGCGGGCAGATGCACGATGACACGGACTGACGGACACCCCGGTATGGGCATGCATTGCAAATACCCCCGGTATGCCAGACGCATACCAGGGGTATTGTACATATTGGGATCAGCTCAATGGAAGAAGAGGAAGTAGCAGCCAAACGCAATGACGAACAGGATCAGGATCGCGACCGGCAGGATCACCAGCATGGCGGACAGGATCATCGCAAAAAGATCCTTTTTGCTGACGGCGTCCTTATCCTCCTCTGTCGGCTTTTTCAGCTCCGCCGCTTCGTTCCGCTCCTTCTGGTAGCGCATCGCGCGGTCTATTCTCTTCTGGAACAGCATTGGCTTACTCCTTCACCTCAAGTTTGTGGTGGCAGGCGACGAAGTGGTTCGGACGAACCTCTTCCCACTCCGGAACGACCTGCGTGCAGATCTCCGTGCAGTATTTGCAGCGCGTATGGAACTTGCAGCCCTTCGGCGGGTTCACCGGGCTGGGGATGTCGCCCTCAAGGATCGACAACTCCTTCGCGCCGACGGTATCCGTGGTCGGGATGGCGTTGAGCAGCGCCTCGGTGTACGGATGGATGGGGTGATGGAAGATCTCGTCAGCCGCTGCCAGCTCGACCATCGTGCCGAGGTACATGACGCCGACGCGGTCGGAGATGTACTTGACGACAGACAGGTCGTGCGTGATGAACATGTAGGTCAGATTCTGCTGTTCCTTCAGATCGAGCAGCAGGTTGATGATCTGCGCCTGAATGGACACGTCCAGCGCGGAGACAGCCTCGTCGCAGACGACGAACTTCGGCTTTGTGGCGAGCGCGCGGGCGATGCCGATACGCTGCCGCTGGCCGCCGGAGAACTGGTGCGGGAAGCGGTGCAGGAAGTAGGGCGCAAGGCCACAGTCGTCCATGATCTTGAGGACCATTTCCTGCATACGGGCGTCCTTTTTCTTGATCATGTTGTGCGCCTGCATACCCTCGCTGATGATCTGGCCGACGCTCATGCGCGGGTTCAGCGAGGAATACGGGTCCTGGAAGATCAGCTGCATATCGCGGCGCAGGCGGCGCATTTCGTTGTACTCCAGTCGGGCAAGGTCGATGCCGTCGTCGCGGTAGGCCTCGTACTTCTGGAACTCAGGGTCGTTTGCATACGGGGCGCGCAGCGCCTCGATCTCCTTGCGGCCCGCGTCAAGCTGCGCACGCAGAGCGGCGATCTGGTCGTCGCACTGCTTCAGCTTTTCCTGCGCTTTCTGCAGCTGGCCGTCCTTGCCGGACTTGCCCGCTTCCTCGGCAGTCTTCTTCGCGTACTCCGCGTCGTCCACATCGACCTGCAGCTCCTGCCGCTTTTCCTCCATGCTGGACAGCTTGCGCGCAATGGCGTAATCCTTGGAATAGGCCGCGATGACGGGATCGAGATCATCGACCACGAGGAAGCCGCCGACGATCTTTGTGATATCCAGCAGCGCATCCTCTGCCAGCTTGCGGGCGGTATCGAGCTCGCCGTGCTTGGCGTACTGCTCCTTCTCGGAGAGCTTGGCGTAATCGGCCTCGAGCTTGTCGCGCTTCTGCTCCAGTTCGCGGAGCTTGGTGCGGCGGGCTTTGAGGTTTTTAACGGTATCGATGACATACTTCGGCGCCAGATCGTCAAGGGACCGGCCGTAGTACATGGTGCGGCCATAGGTCTGGTGATACAGCTGGAGGATGGTGCGGCCAAGCGTAGACTTGCCGCAGCCGGACTCGCCGACGAGGCCGAACGTCTCGCCCTCGTAGATATCCAGCGTGATGCCGTCGTTGGCCTTGACAAAGCGGCCGCCCTTCAGGGGGAAATACTGCTTCAGGTTGCTGATGCGAAGCAGAACCTTCTTGTCATTATTTTGCATATCTGTCCTCCTTCTTCGCGTAGAAGCAGCGAACCTGCTGGGTGTCGGAGACGTGGATCAGCTCCGGCTCCTCCTCCAGACAGCGCTCGGTCGCGTACTTGCAGCGCGGGGCGAACTTGCAGCCCTTGGGCAGATCCAGCGGGTGCGGGACCGCACCGGGGATCGCTTCAAGCCGTTCGTCGCTGGGGGTATCCAGACGCGGGATGGAGAGCATCAGGCCCTCGGTATAGGGATGGGAATACTCGTTCTTGTGGAAGATCGTCCCGGCGGGCGCGTATTCGACGACCTGGCCGCAGTACATGACCGCGACGTTGTCGGCCATCTGGTTGATGACGCCGAGATCGTGCGTGATGAACAGAACGGCGGTGCCGTTTTTCTCACGCAGCTCGTTCATGAGCTTCAGGATCTGCGCCTGAATGGTCACGTCGAGCGCCGTGGTCGGCTCGTCCGCAATCAGCAGCTTCGGACGGCAGGCCAGCGCCATGGCGATCATGACACGCTGCCGCATACCGCCGGAGAGCTGGTGCGGATACTGCTTGGCGACGACCTCGGGGTTCGGGATCTTGACGTCGGACAGCAGCTCGACCGCTTTCGCGGCAGCCTGCTTTTTGTTCATGCCCTGATGGATCATGAGCGGCTCGGAGATCTGACGGCTAACGGTGAAGACCGGGTTCAGGCTCGTCATCGGCTCCTGGAAGATCACGGAGATCTCGTTGCCGCGGATCTTGTACATTTCGTTCATGGACAGCTTGGTCAGATCCTGACCGTTGAAGAGGATCTCGCCGGAGTCAATATAGCCGTTGCCGTCGAGCAGACGGAGAATGCTCATGGCCGAGACGCTCTTGCCGGAACCGGATTCACCGACGACGCCGAGCACCTTGCCCGCGTCCAGCGAATAGCTGACGCCGTTGACCGCCTTGACCGTGCCGCGCTTGGTCGCGAAGAAAGTCTTCAGGTTTTTTAATTCTAGCAATGCCACAACAACCCCTCCTTATCGCTCAGCGGACTTGGGATCGACTGCATCACGCAGCGCATCACCGACGAGGTTGATGCAGATCGTGCAGATGCCGAAGATCGCGGCCGGGAATACCCAGCGCCACCAGTACTGCTGGATGACGATGGAGTCGTTTGCGCCGTTGAGCATGTTGCCCCAGGTCGGCGTCGGAGGTGAAATGCCGAAGCCCATGAAAGACAGCGAAGACTCTGTCAGCATGCAGGTCGCAAAGCTCAGCGTCGCGTTGACCAGAATGAGGCTCATGACATTGGGGATGATGTGATGGAAGATGATCGACTTTTCGCGCACGCCGAGAGCCTTGGCAGCGGTAACATACTCCTGCTCGCGCTGCGAGAGGATCTGCGCACGGATCAGATGACAGATGCCCGGCCACGACAGGACGCCAAGCACGACCATGATGAGGTACATGCGTTGCTCAACCGAAATGCGGGTGCCGATGATCGCAGACAGAATCATGGAGAACGGCAGGAACGGCAGACCGCCGACAACCTCGGAAATTCGCATGATGATGTTATCGACCCAGCCGCCGAAATAGCCGGCCAGACCGCCGAGGATAATGCCGATGATCAGCTCGATGATAACCGAGATCGCGCCGACCGTCATGGTGACGCGGCCGCCGTTGATGATCCGGTTGAAAACATCGCGGCCAAGCTCGTCTGTGCCGCACAGATAGCCTTTCAGACCCCAGGTCTCAACGTCGCCGTCGACCGTAACCGCATAGTTCTGATAGAAGCCGGCATAGACCGTCACGATTTCCTTTTCGTTGAACGAAGCCGGAACAGAGGCCTGCCCATGGGTGTTGTCGCCCCAGGAGATGACCTCACCGTCATCCATCAGCGCCGTGAAGTGATACCGGCCACCGTACAGCTCGACGGGCTTGCTCTCAAACGCGGGGACGTTGTTTTCGCCGTTGGTACAGGTGCCCCAGACGACGACTGTGCCGTCTTCCTTGACTGCAGCGACAGCATTGCTGGAGGCCGCAATATCGACGACACCGGAGTCGAGCCCATCCGGAATGCGGACAAGCGCGTTATCCTTTTGGAAGCCGCCGTAGACGGCTGCTCCGTCCTTGGTCAGGGCAATATAGCTTCTGGCCGTCAGGGCGACCTTTTCAATGTTGCCCTGGTATTCTTTTTTGATCTTGATATCCGCCTGGTTTCCGTTGCCCCAGAGGAACAGTTCACCGTCTTCGGTGACAGCCGCGGAGAACTGGTTGCTGGCCTCGATCTGCTTGATGCCGAGGTTCTTGCCGTAGGCGGCAGCCATCTGAATCTTGTCAGGAATGCTGTCCTGACCAAGACGTTTATTGCCCCAGACGTAGATTCCGCCGTTTTCGTCGAGCGCGACGATATGGTCATAGCCTGCCGCGACGTTGACGATCTTGGCCTCACGCACCTCGTCGGGGATGTTCTTCAGATCGATGGTATCGGTGATCTTGGTGTAGCCCCAGATATAGACGTTGCCGTCGGTATCCGCGCCGACGCCGTAGGTCGTGCCGGGAGAGATGTCGGCGACCTTGTGCTTCATGCCGTCGGGAATGGTCATAAGGTTCATTCCGGGCGGGACATTCAGCTGCGTATTGTCCTGATAGGAAAGGTCAAGCGTATAGAACTTCGGTCCGATCATGACCAGCAGGAAGATCAGGATAAAGATGATCAGGCCGAACATACCGAGCTTGTTGTGCAGGAAGTTTTTGAGGATCAGGCGTCCCGGACTCTGGAGCTGCTCCTCGGTCATGAAGTCGGTGACCTTATTGCGGTTGCCGAAGAGTCTTGTAAAGAGGGTCGATTTTTTCTTTTTATCCATGCTGTAATCCTCCCCCTTACTTATTGACGCGCACGCGCGGGTCGACAATGCCGTAGCTGAGGTCGGTAATGAGCTGGCCGACAAGCGCGATCAAAACATAGAACATCTGGATGGCGAGGGCAAGCTCAAAGTCGTTGTTGAGCAGTCCCTGATAGTAGAGCTGGCCCATGCCGTTGAGCGCGAACATCTTCTCGATGATGAGAGAGCCCGAGAAGATGCTGATGAACCAGCCGATCAGAACCGTGATGACCGGCAGCAGCGCATTGCGCCAGGCGTGGGAATAGATGACGACCTTTTCGCGCAGACCCTTGGCGCGGGCCGTGCGGATATAGTCCATGCTGAGCGCCTCGATCATGGCGGCGCGGACGTAACGGGTCATGCCGCCGAGCGAGCCGACCGTCATGACGAGCACCGGCAGGGTCATATAATAGATCTTGTCCAGCACGGCGCGGAAGCCGGTATAGTTGCTGCCCGGCGTCTGCATGCCGAAGACCGGCAGCCAGCGGAGTGTGACCGCGAACAGCCAGATGAAGATCAGCGCGATGATATAGACCGGGATGGAATAGCCGACGATAGACAGGACCTGTACGGCGCTGTCCGTCTTGCTGCGCTTGTGGACTGCGCAGTAGATGCCGAGCGGGATCGTAATGGCAAGCGCGACGATCGTGGAGAAAATGTTGATGTAAATGGTATTGAGCATTCTCGACGGCAGGACCTCGGACACGTCGCACTTATAGATCTGCGAATAGCCGAAGTTGCCCTGGAGCATGCCGTTGAATTTTCCGCTCACATCCGGATAGAAGCCGATCCAGCGTAGATAACGGACGATCAGCGGGGAGTCCAGACCCATCTGCTGCCGCAGCGCCTGATAACGCTGCTCATATTCAGCGGGCTTGAGGGTCGTTTTCAGCGGCTCGAGCTGGGCTCTGGCCGGGTCGGTGGGGATCAGGTTGTAGATGGAATACATCAGAAGCGAAACAAGCAGGAACACGATCACCATGTAAACCAGTCGCTTGAGTACGTATTTGGTCATCCGCATACCCTCCTTTTTCTCGTATTTGCTTCAAAAAGAAGCGCGGGAGTCTCTATATCAAACCGTTTCGGTTGTTTTCGTGCTTAAATGCGGTACGTTAAATAAGAAAAGAATCGTTAAAGATACCGGAAGCGACGGGGCGGTGATTGGCCGCCCCGTCGCTGGGATAAATGGGGAAGTTCGGATTATTCTGCGCCCTCGATGGAAGCGTAGACAATGGCCTTCTGGAAGTCCCACAGGCTGGACTCGTTGTAGTTCTTCAGCCAGGACGGGAAGAAGGTGTGGTAGTCGTTGCAGTACAGCGGCAGCTCAACAGCCAGCTCGTTGAAGCGGATGATGAACTTCTGGAAGTAATCCAGGAAAGCGGCGTCGTCGCCAGGAGCCGCCTTGTAAACCATGTCCATGGTGTCGTCGTCGAGTTCTTTGTCGAAGATGTAGTTCTGGTTGTAGCCCATCTTGACATACTCGGACTCGGGATCGGAAGCGAAGTTGAAGGCATAGTCGTAGACATCAGCGAAGCCGGTGGCCAGGTTGTACATGCCGTAGGTCTTCACGCCATACTGATCGCCGACGGAGGTATCGCGGTACATCCAGTTCAGCAGTTCGGAGAAGGTCATGGTGACCTGCTCGATCTGCATACCGGCATCAGCAGTCTGCTTGCCGTTGGCAAGCATGGTGGCCAGCAGCGCGGAGACGGAGTTACCCTCGGAGGAAGACCACATGATGTGCAGAGGCATCAGGATGCGGCCGTCAGCCAGAGTAACGTTCAGAGCGTAGTCGCCGGCTTCTTCAGCGGTGACTTCCTTGTAGCGAACGCCGGTGCCGGAGTATTCGGTGCCGTCAGCGTTCAGCGTCCAGCCGTCAGCCTCGAGGACTTCGACAGCCTTTGCCGGGTCGTATGCGTAGTTGTTGAGCTTCTCGTTGAAGACTTCTTCGGATTCCTGATACATCCACTGTGCGGTGGAGTACGGACCGTTGACGACAGAGCCGTAGCCGCCGGTGAAGGTGGTGCAGAACTCTTCGCGGTCAAGCAGGTAAGCGATGGCCTGACGGACAGCAGCAAACTGCGTGGGGCCAAAGTCGCACTGGAACATCAGCTTGCCGTAGCCGTTACGGGTGTAGTGGCAGTAGCTGTAGTCGCCGGTGTCGACCATGTCAAGAGCAGCGTTGATCTTGTCGCCCTCAGACAGCTGGGACAGGAAGTTGATCTCGCCGGTCTTGAAGGCGTCCATCATGGTGTCGTCTTCAGCCTTGACGATGACAACGGTCTGGATGGAAGGCTTCTGGCCCTCAAAGTTGCCGTTGTAGTTGGGGTTGATCTCGAGAGTAGCAGTCAGAGCGCCGGTGTCGAGGCTCTTGATCATGTACGGGCCAGCGACAACGCGGCCTTCGTAGACGTAGCGGGAAGCGTTGACGCCGTCGACAGTCAGTTCGCCGCCGTCGAGATACGCGCCGTTGCCGTCGTCCTTGACAGTGAGGCCCTCACCGCCGTACAGCGGCAGATACAGAGGTGCCAGAGATGCGTAGGTCATTGCGAAGTAGTAGTTGGCCATCTCCGGGGTGATCTGGATGGAGTAGGTATAGGGATCGAGCAGGCGAACGCCGGCCAGCTCCTTGGTTTCGCCTGCCTGATATGCGGCAGCGCCAACAACGGATTCCGCAGAGATCTTGGCGCCCGCTTCTGTAGTGACAGGCGAGTAGGCAACCAGTGCATACGCAACATAGTCAGCTGCGGTGATGGGCTCGCCGTTGTTGTAGGTCAGGCCTTCGTTGATCTTGACAGTGAAGGTGATGGAGCCATCATCGTTGTGAACCTGATCGATGGAAGCGGCGGTGGTGGCATTCATGACCATCTGGCCGAACTGGTCGAAAATGACGGTGTCATAGTCGTTGGTCAGATCGCGGATCATCTTGTCGGTGGCATTGTTGGTCCACCATGCGTTGCCGAGGTCACCGGAAATTTCGGTGGTGCTGCCGTAGATGACCTTGTTCTCACGGGTCTCGACGGGAGTCGCATCTTCAGCCGGGGTGTTGTCTTCGGCGGGAGTGTTGGTGTCTTCAGCGGGGGTGTTGGTGTCGCTGGGAGCGGTCTCAGCGGGCTTTTCGGCGTTGTTTGCGCAGCCGGCGAACATGGCAGCAACCATGACGACGACGAGAAGCAGCGCGAAGAGCTTTTTCAAATTCTTTTTCATCTTAATCCTCCTGTTTTAATTTTATAATTTACTGTGTTTGATCCACAGAAAATTATCGCTGTTTTTGATATTTGTCCGCCTCCGGCGGTCATCTGGCCGCGCGCCGGATACAATATAATATCTGTAACTTATTATAGCATATTCGTGGTCTGGAATCAACTAAAATGATTTTTTTCCACCTGAAAAATTGTCTTTTCCCGTACATTTCCCGACAGCGCCCGGTTCGCTTCCCGTGCCGTATCTTTTTCCTGCGCGCGTTCCGATTTCGTCCAAAAACGTCGATCTTTCCGTGTCTTTTTGAACAAAAATCAGCATTTTTCACAGTTTTTACCGCTTGTTTTTGTGCGTTCATCCAGTCCTCCTCGCCAGTGCGCACAGAATTTCCTCTGTATTCTGTACAAAACAGCAGAAAATCCGCCTGCCATTTTTATTTGTGCACCACGCTAAAGCCCCGCATTTTTCCATGCGCAGGCGCAGCAAAAGGGCTCCCCTTTGCGTGCAAAGAGGAGCCTTAGGCGAATTCGTACTGCTTCGCAGATTTTGAATGCAAAGCTGATTTACCGCAGCCATTCAAAGACAGCCGCTGTCAAGCTCGATGTCCCGTAACAGGCAGCTCCTGACAGATCCGATCAGAACGCCCACGTTCCGTTCCGGAAGATAGCAGCCGTCTTTCCGTCCTCGCAGACCGCGTCGATGGAAAGATCTGCCGAGCCGATCATGAAATCCTCGTGGATCATGGAGTCGTTCACGCCGAGCTTGCGGCATTCGTCCAGCGTCTTGTTCTGGAAGTCCCTGATGGTGTCCGCAAAGCCCATGCCGAGCGCCAGATGGCAGCAGGCGTTCTCGTCGAACAGTGTGTTGTAGAACAGCAGGCCGGTCTGGTTGATGGGCGAATCGAACGGCACGAGCGCGCATTCGCCGAGATACCGGCTGCCCTCGTCCATTTCGATGAGCTTCGTCAGAAGCTCGTTGTTTTCCTCGGCATGCCATTCGACGGCCTTGCCCTCGTGGAAGCGGATCCAGAATCTGTCGATCAGCTGGCCCTGATAGCTCAGCGGCTTCGTCGCGTAGACGATGCCCTCGGCCACGCCGCGCATCGGGGAGATGAAGCATTCCTCGGTGGGGATGTTGGGGTTGAAGAAAATGCCCTGCAGGCTCGTCTCTCCGCCGCCGCAGAACTGCGCCTCGGGGATCATGCCGACGGTGAAGTCGGTGCCGTTGGAGGATTTATAGCGCAGCTCGCGGATATGCAGCTTGTTGAGATATTCGCAGCGGTCATGCAGATCCCGGTTGTGGTCTTCCCACGCCTTGATGGGATCGTCGCTCACGCGGGAGGTCTTCAGAATGGCGTCCCACAGCTTTTCCACGGCCTGCGACGCGCGCAGCTCCGGGAAGAGCTTCTTGGCCCACTTTTCACCCGGCACAGCGGCGATGCACCACTGATATTTGTTCTCGATCTGGTCGCGGTAGCCCTTAATGATGGGGTACTTGGCCTGCTGGGACTTTGCCATCTTTTCCTGGTTCACGCCGCGCAGGCCGTCGGGGTCCTCGCTGATGAGATAAATGCGGCAGGGAATGGTGTCGACATAGTGCTGCCAGCGGGCCTCTTCATAGTTGTCGAGCGTGGACAGAGTCTTGACGGAGCGGTAGCGCACGTGCAGCTTCGTAAGCGGCTGATAGCTCCAGTCGACAACGACCTTCTTCGCCTTCAGCTTATAGCACTCGTCGACCACCATTGCGACGAATTCCGGCTGGTCAAGCTCGGCCGTGATAAAGACCTCCTGTCCCTTCTGGACATTCGCTCCGGCCTTGGCGATCAGCTTTGCGTATTCCCGCAGGACTGTTTTTTTCATAAAAAAGCCTCCATTGCTTTATTTTTTCTATAGTTTAGCACAATTTCCCCGCATTGAAAAGAGCCGCGCGAAAATTCGCCCTTGCGGGCCTGCGCCGGGCGCGGTATACTGAAAGAAAACGACACATGGAGGGTTCTTTCATGCTTACCGAACAGCTTTTCGACTTTCTTGCCGCCAGCCCCAGCTGCTACCATGCCGTGCAGGCGCTCGCGGAGCGGCTGGAAAGAAACGGCTATGCGCAGCTGCGGGAGCAGGACGCATGGGCGCTGACGCCGGGCGGGAAATACTTCGTCACGCGCAACGGCTCGTCGCTCCTGTCCTTCCGCATCCCGCAGAGTGCGCCCGCGGGCTTCCTGATGGCCGCCGCGCATACCGACTCCCCTACCTTCAAGATCAAGCACAACCCGGAGAAAAAGTCCGGCCCGTATGTGCAGCTGTCGACGGAGAAATACGGCGGCATGCTCATGGGCACATGGTTCGACCGGCCGCTTTCCGTCGCAGGCCGCGTCGTGACGGCGAAGGACGGGAAGCTGGAAACGAAGCTGGTCGATGTGGACCGCGATCTGGCCGTGATCCCCTCCGTCGCCATCCACATGAACCGCGCCGCAAACGAGGGCTTCAAGTTCATGGCAAACATTGACACACTCCCGCTCTACGGGATGCAGGAGGCCTCCGGCAGCTTCCGCAGCGTCGTGGCCAAGGCTGCGGGCGTGCAGGAGGACGAGGTGCTCGGAGAAGACCTGAGTCTGTATGTGCGCACACGCGGCACTTGCCTCGGCGCGAAAAACGAGTTTATTCTCGCTCCCCGGTTGGACGATCTCGGCTGCGTGTTCGGTCTGCTCGAGGGCTTTCTGGCCGCGAAGGCCTCCGGCAGCGTGCCGGTCTTCTGCGCGTTCGACAATGAGGAGGTCGGCAGCCAGACAAAGCAGGGCGCGGCGTCGAGCCTGCTTTCCGATACGCTCCGGCGCATCGCGCTTGCGCTGGGGCTGAATGAGGAAGGGTATCTGCGAATGCTTGCGCAGAGCTTCCTTGTCTCGGCAGACAACGCCCACGGCGTCCACCCGAACCATCCGGAATACGCCGACATGACCAACACGCCGCGTCTGAACGGCGGCGTCGTCATCAAGTTCAACGCCAACCAGCGCTACACGACCGACGGCGTCTCCTGCGCGCTGTTCACGGCAGTCTGCCGCGAGGCGGGCGCGCCCGTGCAGGTCTACGCGAACCGCTCCGATATGCCGGGCGGCTCGACCCTCGGCTCCATCGCCACAACGAAGGTCTCCGTTCCAAGCGTAGACATCGGCCTTGCACAGCTGGCCATGCACTCCTGCGTGGAAACGGCAGGCGCGGAGGATCTCGACGCGCTGGTTAAAGCCATGACGTGCTATTACGGCAAGACACTGAAACGGGACGGGGAGCAGATCACGTTCTGAGTGTATCCAAAGCCCCCTTGGGCACAAGAGGAGCCTTAAACGTACACACCATACATAAAAATAAAGGAAAGAAAAAGGAGGCAGATCCATCATGGGCATGATCCTGACGGACGAACAGCAGGCCATTCTGGACGGCGCCAAGGGTGAAACCATGGCGAAGGTCATGAAAACGCTTGTCATGTTCGGCGAAGCATTCCACGCGGAGAAGATGGTCCCGGTCACGAGCCGGTATAACCATCTTGTCACATCCTTCGGCCTCGGCGTTCTGCAGCCGGTGTACGATCTCATGCAGCAGCTGATCGACGCCGGCGCCGTCTCCGGCCAGAAATTCTCGGCGGACCCCCGCCCGCTCGACCCCAATGTCCCGGCGAATCTTCTGCAGCAGCTCGTGTTCAAGAAATTTATGTACAACAAGCAGGACTTTTATGAGGGCCAGCTGGAAAAGCTGGGGCTTCTGAACAAGGACGCGTTCACCTGCACCTGCTATATGTCCGAGGTCGGCAACAAGCCCGAACAGGGCGAGGTGCTCTCATGGTCGGAATCCTCCGCCGTCGTGTACGCGAACTCCGTGCTCGGCGCGCGCTGCAACCGCAACTCCGGCATCATGGACATCATGGGCTCCATCGTCGGCTTTGTGCCGTATTTCGGACTGCTGACCGACGAGGGCCGCAAAGCGACCTGGATCGTGAAGATCGAGACAAGCAAAAAGCCCGAGGCACAGCTGCTTGGCTCGGCCATCGGCATGAAGGTCATGGAGGATGTGCCGTATGTGGTCGGCCTCGACAAATGGCTCGGCACGGAGCTGGACGACGCGGCCTGCACCTATCTCAAGGACTTCGGCGCGGCCACCGCATCCAACGGCGCAGTGGGCCTTTATCACATTGCGAACCTCACGCCCGAGGCGAAGGCGCAGGGCGAAGCGCTGATCGCCGAGGGCGCGAGGGTCTATGTGATCGACGACGCGGAGCTTCAGCGCGTCAAGGACGGCTATCCCGTCGTCTGGAAGAACAGGGACGCGAAGCCGAAGCTCTGCTTCATGGGCTGCCCGCATATGTCGCTTGAGCAGCTGAAGACATGGACCGACCGCGTGGAGCAGGCGCTTGCAGAGGCAGGCCGCAGCAAAGTCTGCATCCCCACAGTCTTCACCGCCGCGCCCGCCGTTCTGAAGGAATTCGAGAAGACGCCGTATGCCGCCCGTCTCAAAAAGACCGGCGTGATCACATCCTATATCTGTCCGCTCATGTACATGAACAATCCGCTCTGCGGCAAGATGCCGGTCATCACCTCCTCCAACAAACTGCGCACATATACGACCGCACGCTATTACACCGATGATGAGATCCTTGTCCAGATCACGAAAGGAGGCGCACGCGCATGAAGACCTTCCAGGGCCGCGTCGTTACGCCCGGCTGCGCGCAGGCTGAGGCGCTTGTGACGCACGGCGGGCTGAATACGCTCGCTTCGTTCCAGAAATCGCTCCAATTCGGCGATAAGACCGCCAAATGCGGCGACCAGAATAACCCTGATCTCTACGGCAAGCCCATGGCGGGCAAGGCGCTCTGCCTGCCGCAGACCATCGGCTCGACCACGGGCGGACTGGTGCTCTACTGCGCCTGCGCCATGGACCGGCAGCCGGCGTGTATGCTGTTTGCCAACCCCATCGATTCTCTGGCAGCCGCCGGCGCGATCCTCGCCGACGTGTGGCTCCAGCCGGGCAAAATGCCGGTCGTCGACTCGCTGGGCGAGGAATTCCTGTCCTATGTCAAGGACGGCATGACCGTCACCATCGGCCCGAACGGCACTGTAACCGTTGAATAAACGCACCGAACGCCGTCCCCGGCGGGGAAGCCTTGGGCGCTCCCGCGCCGGTGCATCAATCAGGTCTTCACGAAAAAGAGGTCCCGCTGCCTGCGGGGCCTCTTTTCCTGGTTCTCAATCGATCTTACCGGTTCGGGACGATCACGGCCAGGAAGCGCGTGACGGAACCGGTGTGGTTGCGGATGGAATGGGTGTGGCCGTCGGCACAGAACTCCGCGTCGCCGACGTGCAGCTCGCGGCTCTCGCCATCCTCGGTGACGGTCGCCGCGCCCTCAAGGATGTAATACGCCTCGCCGTTCGTCTCATGCGGATGGACGCCGACGGATTCGCCGGGCCGGAGCGTGATGACAGCCATCATCTCCGCGCGGTTTCCAAGCTGCTCGGCAGAGAACAGATAGCGGAAGCTGGGGCTGCCGTCGCCGCCGCGGATGTTGTGCTTGACCGCGGTCTGCATTTCGTCCTTCATCTGAAACATGACAAATTTCTCCTGTTACTTGTGATATTTGCTGCCCGCCTGAATGGCCTCGGCGCGGTAAAGCTGCTCAAGGGCCATAACGCGGGCCAGATGGTGCGGAAAGGTCATTTTGCTCATGGAAAGCTGCAGATCGGCAAGCTTTTTCAGTTCCGGCGCGATGCCGAACGACGAGCCGATCAGAAAGCAGGCGCTGGACCGCCCGCCGCTTTTCGCCTGCCGCAGCGTATCTGCCAGCTGCTCAGAGGACAACAGCTTCCCCTCCGGCGTCAGGACGCAGAAAAAGCAGCCCTTCGGGAGCTTCGCGCGGATAAGCTCCGCTTCTTTTTGCAGACCCTGCGCGATCTGCGTGTCGTTCGGGTCCTCCGGCAGACGGCACTCCGGCAGCTCGATGAGCTGGAAATCGCAATAGGCCCGCAGGCGCTTGGCGTATTCCGCCGCGGCCTCGGTATAGAAGCGCTCCTTCAGCTTTCCCATACAGATGAGCGTGATGGAAAACATAAAAACCTCCGCAAATCCAAAAAGCCTGTCCGCGTCGGACAGGCTTCTGGATGAAAAACTTAGTCTGCTACGTAGGGCAGCAGGGCGATCTGACGGGCGCGCTTGATGGCGACTGTCAGCTGACGCTGATGAGCGGCGCAGGTACCGGTTGTACGGCGGGGCAGGATCTTGCCGCGCTCGGACAGGTAACGGCGGAGCTTGACAGTGTCTTTGAAATCGATGTGCGTCACCTTATCAACGCAGAAGGAGCAAACCTTCTTGCGCTTGCGAGGATGAACACGATCATTAGCCATTGCCATAGTGAATCCTCCTATCTTTGGTCTTGTGGAAAAATGTTAGAACGGGAGATCGGGATCGTCGTCGGAGAGCATGGAGAAATCAGACGGAGCGGCAGACACATTCTGCGGCGCCTGATACGCCGGCTGCTGCTGCGGAACCTGATTGAAGCTCTGCGCGTAGCCCTGCGACTGGTTGAACGAGCCGCCGTCGGCATTGTCGCGCTTGCTGTCGCCGAAGTAGACGTTGTCGGCAACGACCTCCGCCGAGCGGCGCTTGTTGCCTTCCTTGTCCTGCCAGTTGCGGATCTGCAGCCGGCCCGTCACGACAGCCATACGGCCCTTGGCAAAATACTTGCTGACGAACTCAGCGGTATTGCGCCATGCGACGATATCCACGAAATCTGTTTCCTTTTCCGCGCCCTGTGCCGCGTAATCGCGGTCAACAGCGAGGGTAAAGGATGCGACCGCGACGCCGCTGCCGGTCCGGCGCAGCTCAGGGTCGCGAGTCAGTCGGCCCATGAGAACGATGTGGTTCAGCATGTGAGCGCCTCCTTACTCTTCAACAGCGACGATGATGGAACGCAGAATGCCGTCGGTGATCTTGAAGACACGATCAAGCTCAGCCGGCATTTCGGGCGTTACTTCGCAGGTCATGTAGACGTAGTAGCCCTCAACCAGGTCGTTGATCGGGTACGCAAGACGGCGCTTGCCCCACTCGTCAACACTGGTCAGAGTGCCGTGAGCCTCCACGATACCCTTGAATTTTTCCACGAGAGCCGCGATACCCTCTTCACCCTGCGCGGGGTCGATGATATAGAGGACCTCATACTTTGCGGAAAGTTTTGCCATGATGTTGCACCTCCTTCTGGACTTATGGCCGCAGGTCCCGCCTGCGGCAAGGATCGTCTGCGCTTCGCAGACCGATTTATTATAGCCGGAAAACCCGGAAAAGTCAACTGGAAATCCTGAAAAAATGCAGAAACTGCGAAAAAACAGGGCAGCGCTTCGGCTGCCCTGTCTGGCTGCATTATTTTGCGGTCTTCTCCTTGAGGGCCTTGCCGGCCTTGAAGACGGGGATGGTGGTCGCCGGGATCTCGATGGCTTCCTTCGTCTTGGGGTTGCGGCCCATGCGCGCCTCGCGCTTCTTCGTCTCAAAGCCGCCGAAGCCGACGAGCTGGACCTTGTCGCCCTGGCTCAGCGCTTCCGTGATGGTGTCGAACGTGGTGGTGACAGCCTTCTCGGCGTCCTTCTTGGACATGCCGCACTTCTTTGCGACTTCCGCGATCAATTCGGTCTTATTCATGTGTAGATCCTCTTTTCCTAAAGTATGAATTTATTGTTCACCGCCCGTTACGTTTTTGCGCGTCCCAACTGGCAAGCAGCTCCTCGCGGGACAGCTCCTCCAGAGTGCGTCCCGAAGCAAGTATGCTCTGCTCCATAGCGGTAAATCGTTTGATAAATTTCTCACAGGCGCTGTGCAGCGCCTGCTCGGGGTCCTTGTCCAGCGTGGAGGCGACGCGGACGGCGGCAAAGAGCAGATCGCCCAGCTCCTCATCGATGTTCGTATCGTCCTGCACGGCCTCGCGCAGCTCCTGCGCTTCCTCTGCTAGTTTGTCCAGCGCCTGTCCGGCGGATTTCCAGCAAAAGCCGGTTTTCGCAGCTTTTTTCTGAATTTTCTCCGCCCGCCATGTCGCCGGGAGCGATCTGGCGACGCCCTGCATGGCCTCGCCGGTCGTTTTCTGGCCCTTTTCCTGCTTTTTCAGCTCGTCCCAGCTGGCGTTTTCGCCGCCGAACAGGAACGGGTGACGGAAGATGAGCTTTCTGCATTCCGCGTCGGCAATGTCGTCGATGGTCATGCGGCCGCGGTCGGCCTCGATATCCGCGTGGAACAGCACCTGCAGCAGCACGTCGCCCAGCTCCTCGCGGAGCATGGCCGCGTCGTCACAGTCCAGCGCCTCGCAGGCCTCGTAGGCCTCCTCAAGAAAATTACGGCGGATGGACAGGTGCGTCTGCGCCGCATCCCACGGGCAGCCGCCCGGCGCGCGCAGCGCGTGTACCAGCCGGATCAGGTCGTCCAGCGCATAGCGCGGTTTGCTAGTAAAATTTATCATACTTTCGTCTCTTTCGCAAGTGGGAGGTTCATGTTTTTTGTTTGATATGCAGGATTTTTGCAATTTTTTCGCCCTTCGGCAGCAGCATACAGTCCTCGTACGTGATGCACCGCAGAACAACGACGAAAATCACGTACACAACGACCGCCGCGATCAGCGCGCCGAGGCAGACGACGGTATTCGAATCCGTGAAGCTCCGCAGCAGCGCGGCGGCAAAGAATGTCGCCGCGCCCATGATGCCTGCGGCTGCCGCCGGACGGATCACATTGCGGAAAATGGCCGGGCGCGTCGTGACAGACCGGCGCATGGCAATGAGATCGAGCACCGTGATGGTCACATAGCAGACGATGGTGCCGATGGCCGCGCCGATGATGTTGAGAGACGGGATCGCCACGAGGACATAGTTGACGATGACCTTCACAACGCCGCCGATGAGCATGTTGATAACCGGCGTCGTCACGTCGCCGTGCGCCTGCATGATGGCGTTGAACAGCAGAACCGTACTGTTGAAGATCACAGCAATGCCGAGATAGGCCAGAATCGGCGTCGCGGTCGCAACACTCTCGGGGCCATAGTTGCCCGCAAGCAGACGAATGATTGGCTCCGACAGCACAGCCAGCCCCACCGCGCACGGCATGGCAATGAGGCTCATGGTGCGCACGGCAGATTCTTCCGTGTGCCGCGCGCCCGCTGTGTTGCCTTTGGTCAGCGCAGCCGTCACGGTCGGGATGATCGAGATCGTGATGGGCGTAATGAGCGAGCACGGCAGATTGAAGATCGTCTGGCAGAAATTATAGATGCCCTTGGCCGTATCCGCCGCATCGGACGACCACGCAAGCGCGCCGGTGAGCCGGCGCATATAGATCATCGTGTCGAACAGATTGATGATCTGCAGGCCCGCCGAGCCGAGCGTGATGGGGATGGCAATGACGAGCAGCTCCTTCATGGTCTGGCGGGTGGACTTGGCCTCTCCCCCGCCCTGCCGCAGGATCTGGTTGGACTTGCCGAACTGAATGCGCAGATACACGACCGCCACGATGCAGCCCGCCGTCACGCCGAAGATGCCGCCCGCAGCCGCATAGATGAGACTGCCGGTCTTCTTGAGCATCAGATACGCGCCGCCGAGGCCGAAGACCACGCGGATCATGGCCTCATAGACCTGACTGACGGAGGTCGGGGTCATGTTGCTCTGGCCCTGGAAGAAGCCCCGGTGGGCCGAGACGATGCAGATGAGCAGCACGCACGGCGACAGCGCCGCGATGGCCGCCCACGAATTTTCATTCGTCGTGACCATGACGGACAGCGGCTTGCAGAACACGAGCATCACGAGCGTTCCGATCACGCCGATGGTCAGGAAGACCTTCATGGAGACGGAGTAGATCTTGCGGATCTGCGCGTAATTCTCCAGCGCCTGTGCCTGCGAGATCATCCGGCTGACGGCGACGGGCAGGCCCGTCGTGGAGATCATCAGCAGGACGTTGTACACGTCATAGGCCGTGTTGAAATAGCCGAAGCCCCGCTCCTGCAGAATGTTTTGCAGGGGGACCTTATAGATGAAGCCGAGCAGCTTGACAATGATGGTCGCGGCGGTTAAGACCGCCACGCCCTGTAAAAAGCTTTGCTTTTTAGGTGCTTTTTCGCCGCTCATGCCTGCGCCTCCGGTTCATCAGAGAAGACTCTGGGGATCGCGTAGTCGTGCAGCTCCTTCAGCGCGCCCGCGATATCCAGCGTGGGATACTTGCCGTCCGCGTACAGGATTTTGCCGCGCACCATCGTCAGCGCAACGTCGTGGCCGGAGGCCGCGTAGACCAGATGGGACAGTACATTGTGGCACGGGATCAGATGCGGCTGGTTGAAGTCCAGCAGAATGAGGTCGGCGTCCATGCCAAGCTCGATGACGCCGCATTCGGCGCTTCTGCCCTGCGCTCTCGCGCCGCAGACCGTCGCCATCATCAGCGCAGCCTCCGCCGGAAGCGCCTTCGGGTCGCCGGTCTTGCCCTTGGCCATGAGCGCAGCAGCCTTGATCTCTTCAAACAAATCGAGATTATTGTTGGATGCGACAGAGTCCGTGCCGAGGCAGACGTTCATCCCGGCTCTTACCATGCCGAGCACGTCCGCGCAGCCAGAGGCCAGCTTCAGATTGCTGACCGGGCAGTGTGCCGCTGATACATGGCGCTTGGCCAGCAGCTGCATATCCTCCTGCGTCACATGGACGCAGTGCGCCGCGACCACGGGCACGTCGAACACATGGTGGCAGTCGAGCACCTGCGCAGGCGTGAGGCCGTATTTCTCCACGCACGCGTCGTGTTCCTTTTTTGTCTCGGACAGGTGCACCTGTAACTGCAGGCCGTTGTTGACGGCGTACTCCGCCAGCGCGTCCCAGAGCTGATACGTCGAGGTATACTCGGCGTGGATGGACGCTTCGATCTTAATGCGGCCATTGTCATAGTTGTGCCATTTGTCCTTGAGCGCGACCAGTTCCTGGCAGGCTGGGAAGGTATCGAAGCAGAAATCATCCCCAAGGAACATGGACGTGCCGCGGGAGATATTGGCCTTGATGCCGGATTCGGCTACAGCCTGGCAGATCTCGTCGCAGAAATAGTACATATCCGACACGCTCGTCGTGCCGAAGCGCAGCGCCTCGGCAAGGGCAAGCGTTGTCGCCGCCTTGACGGCGCGGCCGTCGAGCCTGTCCTCGCGCGGGAAAATATAGTGCTGGAGCCAGTCCTGCAAATTCAGATCGTCGGCATAGCCGCGCAGCAGGTACATGGGCAAATGCGTGTGGCAGTTGATGAGGCCCGGCATCAAGACCATGCCGGTCGCGTCAATAATCTTCTTCGGCTTCTCCTCAGGCGGCTTTTTCGCCATATAGGCGATCTTGCCGTCGGTGACGCCGACAAACGCATCCTGCCAGAGCGTCATCTGCTCGTTCATCGTAACGACGTTGACATGAGAAAACAAGGTGTCCATGGAAGCCCTCCTTATGGGTTCTGTTCACGCAGCCCGCGCAGGATCGAAAAAATCTCGTCCTTCTGCTGCAGGATCGTGTCGATGCGGGAGATATAGTCCTGCGGAATTTTCGGATTGTGGTAGCGGGCAAGCTTTTCCTCCGGGAGATTGATCTTGTTCATCCCGCCGCCGCCGAGAGAGAGGATGGTATGCAGCTCCTCCATCATATATATGTTGTAAAGTCCGGTATAGCCCGGCCTGCACCAGCCGGTGTTTTCAAAGCTGCCGGACATATATTTCTGCCGGTAAAGATAATACGGCTCATAGCCGTTCTGCCGCAGCGCATCCTCCGCGCCCGCGAGCATGGCGGCGACCGCCTCCTGCGGCGGAAGCTCCATGCGCGAGCCGAACAGCGCCGCGCCCTTTTTCAGAGCCAGCGTATGCACTGTAATATTGCTGGGGTTCAAGTCCAGCACCTGCCGGATGGAATCGGCAAATCCCGCCTCATCGTCCGCGGGCAGGCCCGCGATGAGATCCATGTTGATATCGTCGAACCCGGCCCGGACGGCCTGCTCATATGCTTCGACGGTCTGCCGCGCCGTGTGCCTGCGGCCCACGGCCTCCAGAACCTTATCGGACATGGTCTGCGGATTGATAGAAATGCGCGTCGCGCCGCCGTCCTTGATGACGCAGAGCTTTTGGGGATCCAGCGTGTCCGGCCTTCCGCCCTCGACGGTAAATTCCAAGCAGCGGGACAGATCAAAATTCCGGTTGATCGCGTCCAGCAACCGCGCCATCTGTGTGCTCGAAAGCGTCGTCGGCGTGCCGCCGCCCATGTAGAGCGTGCGGATGTGGAAGCCCGAATTTTTTAACAGTGCGCCGGTATGCGCGATCTCGCGCAGCAGCGCGTCCAGATACGCAGGCAAAAACTCCCCGAAGCGCTCGATGGACTGGCTCACGAACGAGCAGTACGCACAGCGCGTCGGGCAGAACGGAATCCCAATATACACGGAAAGATCGTCCGCGTCAAGCAGTTTTGCTGCTTCGACCGTATGCCGGGAGGCGTCAACGCAGAGCCTCGCCCGCTCCGGCGAGACAAAATAGACCTCGCGCAGAAGCTTTTCCGCGTCCTTTTCGCTGCCGCCCGCCATCAAACACTTTGTGGACAGCTTTGTCGGCCGCACGCCGGAGAGCGCACCCCAAGGCGGTGCGGCCGGAAGCACCTGCAAAGCAGCCAGATAATAGCTGCGCTGTAAAATGCGCCGCGTTGCACGCACATCGGCCCTGTCCAGCAGCACACGGTTTACGGCAAAGCCGGTCTTCCCCTGATACGTGACCTTCGCCGTGGCCGTCAGATAGCGCTTCCCCCGCGAGAGGGACGAGACGGTCCCGTCGCCGGTAAACGGCTCGGTGCAGAACTCGCTCGGCTCCTGCGCAAACAGCTGCAGCTGCAGCTGCTCGACCGGGTAGCGCTCGGTATGGTTTTTCAGATACAGCTTCATTCGATCCCATGCCCCCGCAGATACGGATTGGTGCGCAGCTCCTCTTTGATGGTGCTGGACGGCCCGTGGCCGGGCAGCACGCACGTCTCAGGCGGCAGCATGGACAGCCGCTTCAAAGACGCGGCCATGTCCCGGCTGCTTCCGCCGAGGAAGTCTGTCCGGCCATAGGAGCCTGCGAAGAGCGTATCGCCGGAAAAGAGCACGGTTTCGCACAGCAGGCACACGGAGCCCGGCGTATGGCCGGGCGTAGAGAGCACCTGAAAGGTCAGACCGCCTGCCGCGACGGTATCGCCGTCCTGATACGTATCCGTATAGGTCAGCAGATCGTGGCACATACGGCTGGGGTCGTCCTTATCGGCCTCACCGATATAGACCCGCGCATTCGTCGCCGCGCGCAGGTTTTTAAGCGCGCCGATATGGTCAAAGTGCGCATGGGTCAGCAAAATCGCCTCCAGCGTCAGCCCCTGCTCCTCCAGCGCGGCCAGCAGCCGTTTGGAGTTCGCGGCGGGGTCGATGATGACGGCGCGGCTGCTTTCGTCCGCCCGGACAAGATAGCAATTGGTGGCCAGCGGCCCCAGCGTAAGCGTCTGAATATTCATGGCGTCTCCTTATTTGAGATCGTCCGTATCGACGATCAAGGTCACAGGCCCGTCGTTTTCCGACGCGACCTGCATATAGGCTCCGAATTCGCCGTGCTGCGGCGGGAAGCCGAGGCGTTCGCACTCGGCAAGGAACTGCTCGTAAAGCGGGATAGCCAGATCGGGCTTGGCCGCGCCGATAAAGCTCGGCCTGCGGCCGTGGCTCACGTCGCCATAGAGCGTAAACTGGCTCACGACAAGAACGCTTCCGCCGATGTCGGCGAGCGAGCGGTTCATTTTGTCGTTTTCATCACGGAACACCCGCAGCCCCAGCACCTTTTCGGCCAGCTTCCGGCAAAGCGCAGGCGTATCGTCCGGCCCAACGCCAAGCAAAATCAAAAAGCCTCTTCCGATTTTTCCGTGAACGGCGCCGTCAATGGAAACACTGGCGGAATTCACGCGGGTAACGACTGCTTTCATAGTGAGATCCTTTCATTTTGTGGGAATGCTCTGCATTCAAAATTTGAGAGGCAGTACGAATTTGCCCAAGACCTGGTAGGGGCGGGGCTCTGCTCCGCCCGGCAGGATGCACCGGTTTTTACGGAAACCTTCGGCGAATTCACAACTGCCCAACGGGCCGATGTGGGCATCGGCCCCTACAAACGAGGAGGAAAATGCTTGCGGATTTTCCGAAAAGCTGCCGTCCTTACTCTGTCCCTCTCTCGACATTATGCACGCCCGAGATGCCGCGCAGTCTTGTGCGGACGTTTTCAAGCTCTGTGAGGTTGTGGACGCCGAAGCGCAGGCAGACGATGGCGGTGCCGCCGCCGACAGAGCGGGCACTCATTTCGCTTGTGCGCAGACGCAAAGACGTGAGAATTGTTGCAACATCCAGCATCAATCCGTCGCGGTCGTCGGCCTCGATCTCCAGGGACGTGGAGAACATCACGTCCGGGGCCTCCGCCCAGGTGACCTTGACCCAGCGGCCCTTCTGCGCGGGATCGAGCGCGGCTCTGGCGTTCGGGCAGTCCTTCCGGTGGACGGACACGCCGTAGCCCTTGGTGATAAAGCCGATGATCTCGTCGCCGGGAACCGGCGTGCAGCAGCGGCTGAATTTGATCATGCACGAGCCGATGTCCTCGACAATAACGCCGGAGGAATTGACGGCGGGCGCATTCTGCCGCGCAAGCGGCTTGGGGGCAAGCGTCCGGGTCGCTCTGGTCAGATCGTCGCGGATGCGGCCCACGGCCTTCGCAGCGGTCAGACCGCCGTAGCCGATGGCGGCATACATATCGTCCAGACATTCGAAGCTGACCTTTTTGAGGATGACCGGCAGAACCTCTGTATTCTGCAGAATATCGGGGTCGACACCGGCGTGGCGCAGCTCAGCCTCGAAGCTCGCCTTGCCGCGTACGATGTTCTCCTCGCGCTTCTCGCGCTTGAACCACTGCTTGATCTTGACGCGCGCCTGATTGGACTGACAGATGTTCAGCCAGTCGCGGCTCGGGCCCTTGGCGGATTTGGACGTTAAAATTTCAACGATATCGCCGTTGTGCAGCGGCGCGTCATAGCTTGCGATGCGGTTATTGACCTTCGCGCCGATCATGGAGTTGCCGACAGCGGAGTGGATGGCGTAGGCGAAGTCGATGGGCGTGGAGCCTGCGGGCAGGGAAATGACCTTGCCCTTGGGCGTGAAGACGAAGACCTCATCGTCAAACATATCGACCTTGAGCGAATGGATATAGTCGTCCGCTTCGACGTCCTGCTGATTTTCAAGCAGACGCCGCACCCACTCGAATTCCTTTTCCGAGCCGTCGCCCGCGTGCTGCTTGTATTTCCAGTGCGCCGCAACGCCGTATTCCGCCGTCTGGTGCATTTCCCACGTGCGGATCTGCACCTCGAACGGGATACCCTGTGAGCCGATGACGGTCGTATGCAGAGACTGGTACATATTGGGTTTCGGCGTGGAGATATAGTCCTTGAACCGGCCCGGAATGGGGTTAAACAGGTCGTGGATGTGGCCGAGGACGTTATAGCAGTCGGCAATATTGTCCACGATCACGCGGAACGCGTAAAGATCATACAGCTCGTCGATGGTCTTGTTCTGCGCGCGCATCTTGCGGTAGATGGAATAGGTATGCTTGATGCGGCCATAGATCGATCCGTGGATGCCGACGGAGGCCAGCCGGGTCGTGATCTTCGACTGGATGGCGTTCATGAAGCTGTTGGCGCTGTCCTCGTTCTTTTTGAGGTAGTCGATGATCTCCTGATAGCCCTCGGGATCGAGATACTGCAGCGACGTGTCCTCCAGCTCCCACTTGATCTTCTGCATACCGAGCCGGTGCGCCAGCGGCGCGTAGACCTCCATCGTCTCCATGGACTTCGAGATCTGCTTGGCAGGCGTCTGGTACTGCAGCGTCCGGGTATTATGCAGGCGGTCGGAAATTTTGATGAGGATGACGCGGATGTCCTTCGACATGGCCATGAACATCTTGCGCAGATTTTCCATCTGCTGCTCTTCCATCGTGGAATACTGCACGCGCGTCAGCTTTGTGACGCCCTCGACCAGATTCGCGACCGTCTCGCCGAACAGGCGTGAGATCTCCTCGAAGCTCGCGTCGGTGTCCTCGAGGCAGTCATGCAGCAGCGCCGCCGCGATCGCGTCGGTATCGAGGCCAATCTCGGCCACGATCTCGGCCACGGCCAGCGGGTGGATGATATACGGCTCTCCGGACTTGCGGAGCTGGTTCTTATGCTTTTCGTCGGCGTATTCGTATGCCCGCTGAATGACCTCCAGATCAGCGGAGGGCGCATAACGGGCGATCGCCTGCATCATGGATTCGTAATGCTCCTGTTTGGTTTCCATTCAGTTTCCTGCCTTCTGCTTTTTCAGATGAATCAAAATCGGGCTTTTCTCAAGATCGACCTTCCGGCCGTTCGCGCACAGGCGGATGCACAGCGATTTTGGCCGCTGCTCCAGCTGCAAAAGCCCCTGCTCTGCCAGCACATCGAGGCAGATGCGTGTTTTTCCCGCGCTTAAGGGGAGCTTCGCGCAGCGCGAAATTTTGCGGCTCAGGCAGCCCAGCTCTTCCGACAGCACGCCGTCCTGCGAAAATGCGGCCAGATACCGCCAGACGGCGGCAAAATCCTGCCGCGTCGGCAGCAGACACCCGGCCTCGTCGCAGCTGAGCGCGCCGCCCGCCAGATGCTTTTTATAGACCGCACGGTCGTGCCCCTGCGCCTCGCGGAAGGCCTTGTCGGGCCGGATATCCACAAGGTTCAGCTGCACCGAGCGCACGGAACGGTATTCGTTGATCTGCGGTGTAAACGCGATGTCGACCACGTCGCCCTGCGCCACGGCGGCACGCTGCGCGTTGGTCGAGAAGAAGATCGCGCCCCAGGTATGCGTGCCCTTTGACAAACGCAGGCGCAGATGCTTTCCGCCGCCAACCTCCGCCAGCTCCGTCACATGAAGCCCGCGCATACAAAGAACCGGACGCGGGCAGCCCGCGCCGCAGGGTTCGAGGTCGCCCAGCGCCTGAATATTTTCAATGGTCAGCAGCTCCGGCGGGATCTCGCAGTCGATGGCAAGCGCCGTGCTGCACGCGTCCGATTCCCGGAAACGCGCGCACAGGGCCATCATCTTTTCCCGGAAGGGCGCGATGCTCTCGCGCCGGATGGTAAAGCCCGCGGCAAGCTCATGTCCGCCGTAGCTTTCAAGCAAGCCGGACAGCTGCTCCAGCGACCGGAACAGGTTGAACCCGCCGTAGGACCGCGACGAGGCCTTGCCCTTGTCGCCGTCGAGGCAGATGAGGAACGTCGGGCAGCTGTATTCCTCCGCCATGCGGGAGGCCACGATGCCCACCACGCCCTGGTGCCAGCTCTCGTCCGCCAGCACGATCGCCTGCGGCGGCCCGCCGGGCGGGAGCATGGCGACAGCGGACTGATAGATGCTGCTTTCAATCTCCTGCCGCCTGCGGTTGAGGCGGCAGAGCGCGCCCGCCAGCTCGACCGCGCGTCCCGCGTCGTGCGTCAGA
>OHSG01000224.1_pt1 | contig 27748 bp, 25 predicted proteins | sample 1578601 | NCBI WGS metagenome assembly OHSG01 (sample SAMEA3879534, study PRJEB24766) | human gut metagenome | biome: human-associated habitat; feature: feces | place: USA | collected 1985/1987
CATCATGGCTTCCGCCGGTGCCCACTGCTACCACCTGAACCACGTGTTCACCCAGCTGCCCTATGCGCTGACCGTGGCCGCAGTGTCCTTCGTCAGCTTCATCCTGGCCGGTCTGATCCAGAACGTGTTTGTCAACCTGCTGATCGCTGTGGCCCTGATGGTCGGTACTCTGCTGGTCATCCGCGCCATCGTTGCCAAGAAGCACGCCGGCATCTTCGCCGAAATGGCCGAAGCCAACAAGGCTCTTGCCAAGTAAGTACATACTCCAGCAAAAAAAGAGACCGCTTCGGCGGCCTCTTTTTTGCGTGCAGGGCAGGGGAGGGCACCTCGCATCGGCGGCGGGACAGCAAAAGCTGTCCGCCGCGGAAATTTTGCGAAAAGATGTGACAAACCGCAACGAATGTGGTACAATATTCCTACTGAGTACATAGGAGGTGTCGCTGTGCGGCAATATCCCCAATTAGAGATCGATCTTTCTCTGCTGCAAAGCAATGCCCGGGCGGTGATCTCCCGCTGCAATGCCGCGGGAATTAGCGTCTGCGGCGTTATCAAGGGTGCGGATGGCCTGCCGGAGGTCGCCCGGGCCCTGCGCGCTGCCGGCGCCGCAGAGTTGGGCACCAGCCGCCTGGAGCAGGTGGCCAAATGCCGTGCCGCCGGTGTGCCCGGCCCCTGGCTCCTGATCCGAATCCCCGGCCTGACGGAGCTGCCGGACGTGGTTGCCCTGTGCGATACATCCCTGCAGAGCGAGTGGGCCACCCTGATGGCGCTGGAGGAGGAGTGCCTCCGCCAGAACAGGACCCACCGCGTCATCGTGATGACAGACCTGGGCGACCTGCGTGAGGGCTTCTGGGACAAGGATGAGCTGGTGGACGTCTGCCAGCGGGTGGAGCAGGACCTGCCCCATGTACACTTGGCCGGTATCGGTGTTAACCTGTCCTGCTATGGCTCCACTAAGCCCACCCCGGACAAGATGAACGAGCTGGTCGCTTTGGCTCACCGGGTGGAGGCGCGTATCGGCCGATCGCTGGAGGTCGTCTCCGGCGGCGCTACCAGCTCCTTTACGCTGGTCCATTGGGGCACCATGCCCGCCGGTATCAACCACCTCCGAATCGGCGAGGGCATCCTGCTGGGCAAGGATTTGCAGGTGGACTGGGGTATCCGTGATATGGATTACCTCCGCATGGACACATTTACCCTTCGGGCTGAGGTGGTGGAGGTCAAGGACAAGCCCACCTATCCCATCGGCGAGCTGGCCATCGATGCCTTCGGCCGCAAGCCTACCTATGTGGACCGTGGTGTCCGCCGCCGCGCCCTCCTGGCTCTGGGCCGGGCCGACGTGGGCGACCTGGAGAGCCTGCTCCCCCGCGAACCGGGGCTGACAGTCATCGGCGGATCCTCCGACCACTGCATCGTGGACGTAGAGGACTGCCCCCGCCGTCTGCAAGTGGGCGACATCGTGGAATTCTCGCTGTGCTACAGTCATATGCTGTATGCCACATCACGGAGCGATATGCGGCTCCTATTCAAATATCAACAGGAGGAAGCGTAAGACAATGGGAGATTTAGGGATTTTGATCATCGGCGTCGTGGACACGTTTTTTGCCTTTTTTGTGGTGGCGCCCATGATGCTGCAGGCGGCCAGCCTGTTTGGCGTACAGAAGCAGTTTGCTAAGGCCATGGTCCAGGAGGGCGTCGTCAAGCAGGAGGACGTGGACCGCATCCACCCCAAGAAGCAGATCGCCGGCGTGGTGATCTCGCTGATCATGCTGGCGGTGCTGGCGTTTACCTGTGCCAAGGCCTCCCCTTGGGGCTATATCTGCGGCGGTGTGGGTCTGGTGGTAGGCCTGCTGAAGTACCGCACCATCGTCCAGTACAACAGTGAAACGGTCAAGCGCTTCAAGAACACCTATAAGGACGAGATGGATGTGGCCAAGTTCAACAAGTTTGTGGAGACGCATTTCTGATAAGTTCAAGCGAATAAAAACCTCCCCGGCACTATGCGCCGGAGAGTTTTTTATTCACTTTTTTCAATGGTGCCGCCACCCAGCACCTCATCGCCGTCATACAGCACCACCGCCTGCCCGGCAGTGATGGCCCGCTGGGGCTGATCGAACACCACCCGCAGTCCGCCGTCCGGCAGGGGATAAGCGGTGCAGGGGGTCTCCACCTGGCTGTATCGCGTCTTGGCGGCGCACCGCACCGGCGCCGCCGGTATCTGGCCGCTGATCCAGTTTACGTGGGAAGCCAGCAGGGAGGAGGCATACAGCGCCGCGTCGTCTCCCAGCACGATGGCGTTGTGCACCTGATCCTTCTCCAGCACATATACGTGCCGCCCCACCGCCACGCCAAGGCCCTTTCCCTGGCCGATGGTATAGCAGGGCAGGCCCCGGTGCCGTCCCAGCACGCGGCCCGCTTCGTCCAGGAAGTCTCCCGGCGTCAGTGTCAGCCCCTGCCGCTGCAGAAAGGTCACATAGTCTCCGTCCGGCACGAAGCAGATGTCCTGGCTGTCGCCCTTGTCGGCGTTGTCCAGCCCTGCCTCCCGCGCCTTGTCACGGATAGCCGGCTTGTCATAGTCTCCCACCGGCAGCAGCAGATGGGCCAGCTGGTGCTGCGTCAGCTGATACAGCACATAGCTCTGGTCCTTCCGCCGTTCCGCACCCCGCAGCAGGCGGTATTTGCCGCTTTCCGCGTCATAGGCCACCCGGGCGTAGTGCCCTGTGGCGATATAGTCATACCCCAGCGTCAGCGCCCGGTCCAGCAGGGCGCCGAATTTCAGCTCCCGGTTGCAGTCGATGCACGGATTGGGCGTCCGCCCGGCGGCGTATTCCGCCGTGAACCTGTCCATTACGCACCGGCGGAAGCGGTCCGTCTCGTTGAATACATAGAACCGCATCCCCAGCCGTGTGGCCGCCTGCCGTGCGTCCTCAGCGTCGTCGGCGGAGCAGCAGCGGCTGTCCTCGTTAGGGGTCAGCTTCAGCATGGCGCCGTCGCAGTCGTAGCCCTGCTGCACCAGCAGTGCCGCCGCAGCGGAGCTGTCCACGCCGCCGGACATGGCCACCAGAACCTTTTTCTTGCGCATACGATCGCTCTCCATAGTCTATATGTCTCCCGCGCCCGCATGGGGCGTATGCGCCGCCGTTCAGCGGCGGCGCATACTTTCGGGAAAATGTGGAAAGCTATCGGGCGAAGAGCGCCATAGCAGGCAGGGGCGCGTCCCTGCCGTGCCGCGGCGGCCCTCCGCCCGACAGCGTGTTCTTATTCGTCCAGATGCTTTGCCAGGAATGCCTCGTCGGGCAGCGCGTCCGCCAGCTCCAGCAGTACCCGCTGGAAGCCGCCGGTATAGTCCTCGATGTTCTCGCCCAGCGTCCCCAAAGCCCGTACCATCGGCAGCGCGATGGTGGCAGTGGTGCCCTGTCCCTCCCGGCTGTTCAGCAGCAGCTGGCCGCCGTGCAGCCGTGCGATCTGATGTGCCAGGGGCAGTCCCAGCCCCACGCCGCCGGCGACATAGTCCAGGGTCATGGGCCGCATATGCCAGCGAAACAGCATTTCCTGCCGGTCGGCAGGAATGCCGCAGCCGGTATCCTTCACCTTGATGAGCACATGGGGCTTCTGCACGGCCAGCGTCACCGTCACCTTTCCACCGGCGGAGCAGGCCTTCAGCGCATTGGACAGCAGCTGCCACAGGGCCTGGCTCAGCCAAGGCTCGTTGACAGCGGTGATGGCGTAGCGCTCCTCGCACACCATCTCCAGCTGTACACCCTTCAACTCAAAGGGGACCTCCGCCTCCCGGATGATCTCGTCCAGCCACACCTTCAGGTCCGTGTTTTCGGTGGGCAGCAGCTCCTTGCGGTTCAGCATAGAGGCGGACTCCAGGTTCTTTGCCAGCCGCAGCAACCGGAAATAGCCATGGTAGAGCATGGCGGCGTTCGCGTCCAGTATCGGATCCTCGTCCCGTTCATCGGCGGGGGCCAGCTTCTGCATCCCATAGTAGATATTGCCCAGTGCGGACCGTATCTGCATCGCCACCAGCGGCAGCCGCTCCATGTATACCTTTTCCTGCTGTGCCTGTTCCATGAGACCAGCCTCCTTCTGTTGTCAGCATACCAGTTTCCCGGCGCCATCAACCGTGCCAACTTCTGTCAGCTTGTTCACATCATATCAAATGCGGTGCAAGAATACAAGATTTTTATCAAATTTCCGCGAAACGAAAAAAAGTTTCAAAAAAGGCTTGCATTTTGCGGAACAACTGCATATAATTCTAAACATACCATACATTTAGGATATTCCATCAGAGAGGAAGATGTTTTATGAGCATTAAAGTCGGTATCAATGGTTTTGGCCGTATCGGCCGTATGGTCATGCGCTGCTGCATGGATCACCCCAACATCGAGATCGTGGGCGTTAACGACCTGTGCCCCGCCGATTACCTGGCCTATATGCTGAAGTTTGACACCATGCATGGCAAGTTCAAGGGTGAAGTTTCCTCCGAGGGCAACAACATCGTTGTCAACGGCAAGGCTATCCCCGTGTTTGCTGAGCGTGACCCCGCCAACCTGCCCTGGGCCAAGGTCGGCGCCGAGTACGTTATCGAGTCCACCGGCCTGTTCCTGACCAAGGAGAAGGCCGCCGGCCACATCGCCGCGGGTGCCAAGCACGTGGTCATGTCCGCCCCCTCCAAGGACGACACTCCCATGTTCGTCTGCGGCGTCAACCTGGACAAATACACCAGCGATATGCAGTTTGTCTCCAACGCCAGCTGCACCACCAACTGCCTGGCCCCCATCGCCAAGGTCCTGCACGATAATTTCGGCATCACCGACGGCCTGATGACCACCGTGCACTCCACCACCGCTACCCAGAAGACCGTTGACGGCGTCTCCCTGAAGGATTGGCGCGGCGGCCGTGCCGCCTCCGGCAACATTATCCCCAGCTCCACCGGCGCTGCCAAGGCCGTGGGCAAGGTCATCCCCAGCCTGAACGGCAAGCTGACCGGTATGTCCATGCGCGTCCCCACCCTGGATGTCTCCGTGGTGGACCTGACCGTCAACCTGGCCAAGCCCACCAAGTATGAGGATATCTGCGCCGCCATGAAGAAGGCCAGCGAGAACGAGCTGAAGGGCATTCTGGCCTACACCGATGAGGACGTTGTTTCCTCCGACTTCCTGGGCGACACCCATACCTCCATCTTCGATGCCAAGGCCGGCATCGCACTGACCGATACCTTTGTCAAGGTCGTCAGCTGGTACGACAACGAGATGGGCTACTCCGACAAGGTCCTCTGCCTCATCGAGCATATGTACAGCGTGGACCACAAGTAAATCGCTTACTACCGAAAGGTTTTCCTTCTTTTTGTTCCGCAGACAGCGCCGCGTCACGCGGCGCTGTCTGCATACAGAGACGCTGCGCGCCGCCTGTACAGAGGGGGAAAGCGCTTCCGGCGGTTTTTGAAAGAAAATCGACAGCGTGACAAAATTTTTTCATTTACCCCCTACCATTCCACTGGATTGTATGGTACAATAGGTACAACTTACCTAAGGGTAACGCAAGGGAAAGGAACCCCGTCATGGAACAGAACTCCATTCTGCACACTACGCTGTCGCTGGACAGCGATATCCCCCTCTACGCCCAACTGGTGGGCATCATCAAGCGCAGTATCTCCACCGGCGCCCTGCCGGTGGGTGCGCTGCTCCCCAGCGAGGCCGAGCTCTGCCGCTGCCTGAGCATCAGCCGCAACACCGTCCGTCAGGCCATCGGAGAGCTGGAGGACGAGGGTCTGGTGGTCCGCAAGCGCGGCCGCGGCACCTTCGTGGCCGACCCCGCCACCAACCGCCGGGGTGTCCGCTATTCCTTCACCACCGAAGTCTCCTCTATGGGCAAGGTCCCCTCATCTACGCTGGTGGACTTCGCTGTAGAGGTCCCCAAGCCCACCGTCTGCGAGAAGATGGAGCTGCGGGAGGGAACGCCGGTCTACTGCTTCACCCGTGTCCGCAACGTGGACGGCGAGCCTCTGATCCTGGAGACCAGTTACTATCCTCAGTACATCTACCCCAACCTGACCCGCGATATGCTCCAGACCCACAGCTTTTACAGCCTGCTCTACCATGTGGGCATCGTCCCCTTCGCTGCGGACGAGAGCTATGAGGCCGTCATTCTGGAGGACAGCTGTGCCGCCCTGCTGGGTGTGCCCTCCGGCAGCTGTGCCTTTTTCCACCAGCGGCTCACCCGCACGGAGGATGGCCGTATCTACGAGTATACCCGCAGCTACATACGCGGCGACCGGGTCCGCCTGGATGTACATATGCAGAAAAGCGGCATGAACTTCGTCCGCACCATCGACTGAATAGAAAAGCACCCCCGACAGGGGGTGCTTTTTCCGCACAAAGCCACGCCCAAAGGGCGGGGCTGCGCTGTTTACGACAGCAGCAGGCGTATCAGTACCCGGGCTATGGCATAGCCCAGCACACCGCCGCCGATGCCGGCGACCGTAGCCCACACCCGCTTCCGCTTGGCGTGGGGTACCTGCTGGCTGTACAGCCGCTGATTTTCCCGGTTCAGGCCTACCAGTGCCTCCGGGTTCCGGGCGGACACCGCCTGTACGATAGCGTCCGCCGTCCGGCGGCTGCCGCCCCTTTCGAGCCGCAGCGTGATGCTGCGCCCGTCATAGGTCAGCAGCTCCACCACAGTGCGCTTTGCCCACAGCAGTTTTAGGTCGTGACGATAGACCCACAGCACGTCCGCCAGGGGCAGAACGATGTTCTGCCGCCGCCCGTACAGGAACGCCGTGCTCACCAGTGCGTCAGAGCGTCGGTCACCCTCCAGATAGTGGAATTCGCTCTCCGCCCGTTCCAGCAGCTTTCCCTTTTTCAGATGCTTCAGCGTGCTGTTCAGTTGTGCGGTGTACGAGGCGGCGCTTACCAGCAGCACAAAGGCGGCCAGCCCGAGGAAGCTGGCTATGAGGGACCAAAAGCTGCTCCCCGTGTCCGGTGTCAGCTCGCTGTCGATGTAATAGTCGCCGTAGGTGTACACAAAGTCCTCGGCGGTCATGCCGACGGCGGCGGCAATATCGTCGATATATGCCTCCGGCGTCTCACAGATCACGCCCACCAGACGTACCGGTGCCGGCGCGGTGGTCTCCGTTAGCGGGATATAGACGGCCAGCTCCGAGGGCGCGGCCGTATCGTCCGGCACTGCGCCGTCACCGCTGTCGTCAGCATAGGTATAGTCCACAATGTCCGCATACCGTGCGTATTCGGCGTCGTTCAGCTGTACCAGATAGCCGTATCCCTCCGTGTCCTCCGCCAGATAGAAGACCAGCTTGCGCCCGTCGCCCAGCGTCACCCGATAGGCCCAGGTGGTCATGTACTGCACGTCGATGTAGTTGTAGTCGCCCAGATAGATCTCGTCCCCGATGGGCACGGCCTCCGCTGCTGCGCTGTCCCGCTGCGCCAGCAGCCCCAGCACGATACACCCCGCCGTCAGCAGGGCCAGTATGCCGCCCACGATCCACCAGGCAGGGGAGTGTCTTACGTATCGGCGCATTTCCATATGTTGCCCCTCCAAATTTGTTGTGGTACGACATATTGTACCATATTCTGCCAGAATGTGCAATATCATTTCCCATAAACGGCATAAAAAACGCACCCCGGGTCTGACCCAAGGTGCGTTTTTACTCACAGTGCCGCTGCGCCGATGATGCCCGCCTCGTTGCCCAGCCGGGCACATTCAATGACCGGCGGTGTCCGGTCGTGCCCGCCGAAGCAGTTGGCCGCCACATACGCCCGTATGGGGGCCAGCAGTCTCTCGCCCTGGCGGCTGATGCCGCCGCCGATGAGCACCTTTTCCGGCCCCAGAATGTTCACCAGGTCCGTGATGCCCGCCGCCACGTACACGCAGTAGCGGTCCACCACAGCCTGTGCCGCCGCGTCTCCGGCGGCCGCCGCGTCAAATACGTCCTTCCCGGTCAGCCCCTCACCGTATCCGGCCAGCAGGGACTCCGGCTGCGCCGCGGCCGCCCGCTTTCCCTGCCGTATCAGTGCTGTGGCGGAGGCATACGCCTCCCAGCAGCCCTTCCGACCGCAGGTGCAGTCCTCGCCGTCCAGCACCAGCACGGTGTGGCCCACCTCCGCGCCGGTGCCGCCAACGCCCTCCAGCAGCCGGCCGTCGGCCACGATGCCGCCGCCTACGCCGGTGCCCAGGGTGATGAGTATCATGTTCCGGCAGCCAACGGCCCCGCCGGCCACCGTCTCCGCCAGCGCGGCGCAGTTGGCGTCGTTGCTCAGATGACAGGGGAGCCCCAGCCGCGCCGTCACCATGCTGCATACCGGCACATTGAACCAGCCCAGGTTATAGGCCCGCACCACCACGCCGTTGGCGCTGTCGCAGGTCCCCGGCGAGCCGATGCCGACGGACGCGCAGTGCGCCGCCGTGATGCCGGCCTTCTCCATGGCCTTCTCCGCCGCGCGGCAGATGTCCGCGACAACGGCCTCCGCCGGGCGTTCCGCACCGGTGGGCAGGCTGACCTCCGCCACGATGTGCTGGCCCTCGTCCACCACGCCGGCGGCGATGTTGGTGCCGCCCAGATCAATGCCAATACGATACATATGCTGCCTCCTTGCGCTTTCTGTCCCCGCGTTCCGGGGAAATGAACGGGGCGGGCGTATCGCCCGCCCCAAGTGCGTCCCTGTCTCAGATATGGGTCACAAAATCGGTGTTCACCGCCACCGGCCGCGCGATGTCGGAGGACCGGATGCTGCCGAAGATGGTCCGCATGGTGGTCAGAGCCTCCTTGCCGGACACCTCCGGCTCCCGGTCATGGACCAGCGCGTCCACGAACTCGTCGATGACGCCGGAGTTGTGGGACGTTGTCTCGAAGGCGAAGCTGGTGCGGTTGCCCTCCAGGTCATTGATGATGATGGGGGCCGACGGCTCGCTGTAGATCATCATCAGGCCCTTGGTGCCGTACAGCACCGTGGACTGGCACTCGTGGCCGTACACCGTCCAGCTGGCCGCCATGGTGCCCAGTGCGCCGCCGGACATTTTCAGGATGCACAGGGCGTTGTCGTCCACGCTGATGAGCTTGCCGTTGTCGTCACGCTTATTCAGGGTGACTACCTTGGCGGTGGTCTCGATGACCTTCTGCCCAAGCAGGTACTGGATCAGGTCCACCTTGTGGATGCCCATGTCGGACAGGGCGCCCATGGCCGCCTTGTTCTTGTCAAAGAACCACGTACCCTCCAGGGACCAGCCCTCGGGGCCGGAGTTGCCCAGAATGGTGCGGAAGGTGATCACATCGCCGATGATGCCGCTGTCCAGCATTTGCTTGGCCTTGCGGTGCACCGGGTCAAAACGCATGTTGTGGCCCACCATCAGGTGTCTGCCATTGCGCTCAGCGGCGGCCACCATGGACTCGCACTCCGCCAGCGTTACCGCCATGGGCTTCTCCACCAGCACGTGCTTGCCGGCGTACAGCGCAGCCGTGCAGATCTCCGCATGGCTGCGGTTTTCCACGCATATGGACACGGCGTCCACGTTGGGATCATCCACCAGCTCATAGAAGCTGTTGTACACCTTGCCGCCGTACTGCGCCGCCATCTCCTGCGCGCGCTCCATGTTCTTGTCGTAGAATGCGACGATCTCCGCATTGGGGTTGGCTGCATACTCAGGCAGATGGCGCACCTGTGCGATCTTGCCGCAGCCGATAATGCCGACTCGGATCATAAAAAGCGAACCTCCTCTGTCCGTCCTCAAACCGCCGGGCGCCCTGCGCTCCGACGTATGTTTCTGCCCCTATTGTACCAAAAGAAAACGGGAAAGAAAAGTCTTTTTTGCCAACTTTGCAAAATTTTTCACAAAATCTGCGCCGCGATGGTGAGGGCGCAGCCCTTTTGTGCCGTATAGTCCAGCGTTACGCCTGCCGGCAGGCTGAAGCGGCTCAGCGCCAGCAGCGGACCCTTGCCCGTCAGCTTGAACAGCGCCTCCTTGGCCGTCCATATCTCCCAGAACCGCTGGCAGTCGCCGTCGTCCCCGGACCGTATGTACGCCATCTCCTGCTCGCTGCATACCCGGCGCATGAACTTCTCCTGGGCCGAGCGTACCACCTCCACGTCCACGCCTACCGGCGCGTCCGCCGTTACGCATACCGCCCACGGGCCGGAGTGGCTCACGGACACATACACACCGTCCTTCTCCACGCTGGGCTTGCCCAGCTCGTCCCACTGAAGCGGCACGTCCTTCTCCGCGCAGCCCAGCGACTGCGCGAGCATCCGCCGCGCCAGCAGCTCTCCGGCGATGGTGCGCTTCCGGTCGTCCTCGCCGGCGATGTCGGCCACACGCCGCCGCCGCGTCTCATCCATCATGCCTATCACGGTCTGGGCCGCGTCCTCCGTCAGCTCCCGGATGTCAAACCACTGCAATTCCATATCCCGCGCCTCCCGCGTCATATTTTTCGCACCCATTGTATCACATCCTGCCGCGCCGCGCTACTGCTTTTTCGCCGCCGCAGGCTTTTCTCTGTACTTTCCGGTACTTCCACCCCTTGCCCAGGGGACGCGGCGGTGGTATACTATCCCCGTATCTGTAGTTTTCCATGAAAGGAGATGACGCCATGACCCGTGATGAGCTCCGCGCCAAGGCCAACGACCTGCCCCTGCTGCCCGGCGTCTATCTGATGATGGACAAAACCGGCCAGGTCATCTATGTGGGCAAGGCCAAAAAACTGAAAAACCGCGTCAGCCAATATTTTCAGGACACCGCCAGCCACAACGAGAAAACGAAGATGATGGTGGCCCATGTGGACCGGTTCGACACCATTATCGTCCGGTCGGAGTTCGAGGCCCTGGTGCTGGAGAATTCCCTCATCAAGCGCCATCAGCCCCGCTACAACATTCTGCTGAAGGACGACAAGGGCTATCCCTTCGTGCGGCTGGACAGCGGCGACTACCCCCGCTTTACCCTGGTGAACCGCACCGCCGACGACGGCGCGAAATATTACGGTCCCTTCGGCGGCCGGCACGAAACGCGCCTGGCACTGGACGCGGTGTGCGCCGCCCTGCGCCTGCCCACCTGTTCCCGAAGGTTCCCCCGCGACATCGGCAAAGAGCGCCCCTGCCTGAACTTCCACATGGGCCGGTGTGACGGCTTCTGCCGCCCGGACGGCCCGGACGCGGCGGAATACCGCCGCCGCATGGCCCAGGCCACCGCCCTGCTGGAGGGCAAGCTGCGCGCCGTCACGACCCAGCTGACGGAACAGATGACCGCGGCGGCGGAGGCCCTGGACTTCGAGACGGCTGCCGCCCTCCGCGACCGTGTACGGGCCCTGTCCGTGCTGACCAAGGACCAGCAGGTCATCGCCGGTATCTGCGCCGACACCGATGTCTGGGGCGCGTATACCAGCCCCGCCCGGTCCGGCTGCGCCATTCTCCACATTGAAGACGGCGATCTCCTGGCCCGGCAGACCGAGGTGTTCCCCGACGCTGCCGACAGCGAGAGCGCCCTGCTTTCCGCTGTGGTGCCCCAGTACTATCTGACCCGCCAGTCCCTGCCCCGTGAGATATTGCTTCCCGCCGCCATCGAGGACGCTGACGCGCTCTCGGCCCTGCTGACGGAGCGCAGCGGCCACGCCGTGGCCCTCCGGGTCCCCCAGCGAGGTCAGCGCCGCGCGCTGCTGGACATCGCCCACCGCAACGCCCGGGAGGAGGTGGAGCGCGTTACCGACGCCGTACAGCGCATTAACGGCACCCTGCGCCTTTTGCAGGAAACGGCTCAGCTGCCGGTCCTGCCCCGGCGCATGGAGAGCTATGATATCTCCCACACCGGCGGCGCGGACCAGGTGGGCGGCATGGTGGTCTTTCAGGACGGCAAGCCGCTGAAGTCCGCCTACCGCCGCTTCCGCATCGAGTCCTGCCCCAGCGCCGACGACTACGGCGCCATGCGTGAGGTGCTCACCCGCCGGTTCCGGCGCTATCTGGACGGCGATGAAAAGTTCGCCCCTCTGCCGGACCTGCTGCTGATCGACGGCGGTCAGGAGCACGCCCGTGTGGCCGAGCAGGTGCTGGCAGAGACCGGGCTGGATGTGCCCGTGCTGGGCATGGTCAAGGACGACCGCCACCGCACCCGTGCGCTCATCACCGCCCGGGGCCATGAGCTGGGCATACGGCAGACACCCGCCCTGTTCGCCCTTATCGGCACGGTGCAGGAGGAGGTCCACCGCTTCGCCATCGCCTACCACCACCAGAAGCACACCCGTTCCGCCAAGCGCTCGCAGCTGGACGGTATCCCCGGTGTGGGAGAGGCGCGGAAGAAGCGGCTCCTGCAGCACTTCGGCACCGTCACCGCGGTAAAAAACGCCACGCTCGAGCAGCTCTCCGCCGTGGTGCCGGAGGCGGCCGCCCGGGCGGTATATGAGAAGTTCCACGGATAAAAAAGTGCCCCCGGCAGCGCCGGAGGTACGTCGTACGCAAAAGAAAAGAGAGACGGCGAAGCCGTCTCTCTTTCGTTGTGTTTACTCGTCCAGGTTCTCGATCAGCTCAGCCAGCGCATCCACAGCTTCCTTCTCATCGCTGCCGTCCGCGATCAGTGTCACTGTGGTGTCCTTCATAATGCCCAGGCTCAGCACGCCCAGCAGGCTTTTCGCGTTGACGCGGCGTTCTTCTTTTTCTACCCAGATGCCGCTTTTGAACTCGTTGGCTTTCTGAATGAAATAGGTCGCGGGTCTGGCGTGCAGACCGACCTCATTTTTCACCGTGATCTCCCGTGTATACATGAACCAGCACTCCTTACGCACATTTTTACTCTCGCGCCAGAGGGTGCAGCGCGCAGAAACTAACCCTCACCATTTCCTATTATACTGGATTACGGCAGGATTGCAATGGGCATTGATACAAAAATCCCGCGATTTGCTCTATAATTCCCACTGCAATTTGTGAAAAATGATGTATCTTGCAGACAAATTCCGGTATTTGTCCAATCGAAAGCTCACATCCTGGCCTCTGCCCAGTCGCTGAGCTGCTCCAAAATGGGCAGCAGTGCCCGGCAGCTGTCCGTGGGGCCGTATTCCACCCGCACCGGCACCTCCAGATACTCCCGCCGCGTCACCAGCCCGTCGTGCTCCAGCTCCCGCAGGGCCGAGGCCAGCACCGTGTTGGAGATGCCGTCCAGCTTGCTCCGCAGGGCGTTGTAGCGGATGGCCCCGGCGTTGGCCACGGCGCACAGGATCTGCACCTTCCACTTGCCGCCGATCAGCTGCATGGCGTGGTGCAGCGGACATTTCTCCATACAGGGACAGTCGTAGTGGCTTTGCGGCATGGCCTGTGACATGGTAAGCCCCTCCTTACTTGCCCATAAAAATCTGCGCTCTTGCATTTCTCCAAAGCTATGGTATCATTATAGCAGGTAAGAAAAACGGAGTAAATAGCATGAGGAGAAAATCACAGCCATGAATATCTATCTTCAGGGGCTGACCATGGGTCTGGCCTACGTGGCGCCCATCGGCCTGCAAAACCTGTTCGTCATCAACAGTGCCCTGACACAGAAGCGCAGCCGCGTCTACATCACCGCGCTCATCGTCATTTTCTGGGACATCTCTTTGGGTGTGGCCTGCTTCCTGGGCGCCGGCGCACTGATGCAGGCGCTGCCCTGGCTGCAAAAGGTCATCCTGGGGTTGGGCAGTCTGATCGTCATCTATATCGGCATCGGCCTGCTGCGGACCAAGGCCAGTCTGGAGGGCGGCCGGGACGTGAACGTGCCCATATGGAAGCTGGCCGGATCCGCTTTCGTGGTCACCTGGCTGAACCCCCAGGCCATCATCGACGGCACCATGATGCTGGGCGCCTTCCGGGCCACCCTGACCAACGGCGGTGATCTGTTCTTCATCTGCGGCTTTGGCTCTGCCTCGGTGATCTGGTTCCTGACGCTGTCCACGGTCGTCTCCCTGCTGGGCAGCAAGTTCAACGAGAAGGTGCTGAACATCATCAACAAGGTCTGCGGCGCCGTCATCATCTTCTACGGCCTGAAGCTGCTGTACAGCTTCGTCCAGATGATGGGTTGGCTGTAAAACACTTCACAAATCACGTCCTTTCTGTTACAATAAGGCAGAAAGGGCGTGATCTTTTTATGGAACAGAACTACCGGCTCACCATCGCCTACGACGGCTCCCGCTTCTTCGGCTGGGAGCGCCAGCCGGACAAGGATACCATCCAGGGGAAGCTGGAGGCCGTGCTGGGCACGCTGCAGGGCCATCCGGTGAACGTCATCGGCGCGGGCCGCACCGACGCCGGTGTTCACGCCCGGGCCATGACCGCCAGCGTGGTGCTGGACGTGACGGAGACGCCCGACGCCCTCCGCGACTATCTGAACCGCTATCTCCCCGACGCCATCGCTGTCCGGGAGGTCAAGGAGGCCGCGCCCCGTTTCCACGCCCGCTATAACGCCCTGGGCAAGACCTACCGCTACACCTGCCACACCGGTCCGGTGAAGCCGGTGTTTGACCGGAAGTACGTCACCCTGCTGGACTACGACCCGGATGTGGAGAAAATGCGTCAGGCGGCGGCCTATCTGCTGGGTGAAAACGACTTCGCCAGCTTCTGCGGCAATCCGCGCATGAAGAAGTCCACCGTCCGCCTGGTGGACCACATCGCTATCGAGCGCCGGAAGGACCGGGTGGTCTTCACCTTCCACGGTACCGGCTTTTTGCAGAACATGGTCCGCATCATGGTGGGAACCCTGTTGGAGGTGGGCCGCGGCTACTGGACGCCGGAGCAGGTGCGTGACATCCTGGCCGCCAAAGACCGCAAGCAGGCGGGCCCCACCGCGCCGCCGGAGGGCCTGTGCCTGATGAAGGTGGATTATTGAGCAAAAAGCATCCGGGCGCTATCCCGGATGCTTTTGCTGCGTAAAAATGACCTAAGCCTTGGCTTAGGTCATTTTTGTTACATGTTGTGGATATCGTCCAGCAGATCGTCCAGCGACATGGTCCGCACCTCGTCCTCGTCGGCCTGGGTGGGCTCGTCCTGGGCGGAGCGCTCTGCGGGAGCCGGCGTCTCCGCCGGCGCGGCGGGTGTCACGGGATCTGCCGGGGTCTTGTCGGGGATGGCGGCAGGCTCGCTGTCGCTGCTCTCCTCGCGGGGCACCAGACGGGGCACCCGTGCCGTGTGCCGTTCCTCGGGGATCAGGGGCTTCGCCGGGGTCCGCGGCGGTTCGTCGTCGTATTCCTCGTCATCGCCGCCGCCCGTGTGGCCGCGGCCGATCAGGAAGCCCAGCAGGAACAGCACCGTCACCAGCAGCACCGCCGCCGCGATGGCCACATACACGGTCTTGACCTCGCCGATCAGCGGCATCGCAATGGTCCCGGGGATCTCCAGCGGCGGTACCTCGGGGATGGTGGCCGGGTCGATGACCTCCACCGTGGGGACAATACCGGTATAGGCCGGCATCCGCAGCACATGGATGGTATAGTTCTGCTTGGTCTTGCCGTCCTCGGCGGTTCCGGTAACCGTGAGCACAGTCTCCGCCTCCGTGGCGGACAGCCGCACCTCGCCGGTGCCGGTGATGCCCTGGGCCTTTTCGTCCTTTGCCGTGGCGGCGATGGTCACCTGCTTCGTCTCATAGGGGACGTAGGCGATGTAATCCGTCACCGTGGGCGTGAACGCCGGAGACAGCGTGGCGCCCTCCAGCGTCAGGGCGGCGATGGACGCGTCGGTGGAGGGTTTGTAGTTGGGGTCCTGCTGGCGTGTGGCATCGATGGTATAGCTCTTGGTGGCGCCGTTGGCCGCCGTGACCTTGATGGTCACGGTGTTGACGCCCACCGCCAGCTCATTGCCGCTGACAGACACCGTAGCGCTGTTGTCGGCCTTTTTGTAGTTCAGGTCCAGTTTTTCCACTGCGAAAGGCACCGTGCAGGTGTAGTACGTGGTGCTGCTGGAGAAGGAGGGGCTCAGCGTGGCGTTGGAGCAGCTCAGCGAACTGAGGCTGCAGTTGCCGCTGGGTGCCGCGCCCACCTTGCCGGACCAGCTGGCGCTGTCCAGACTGGTGTCGCTGTTGCCGTCGGACACCACGATGTTGGAGAACGTGGCGGTCAGGGCGTCGCCCTCCTTGGCGCTGCCGGACACCTTCATCTTGATGGTGACCAGTCCGCCGCTGGAGCTGGACGTGCCGTAAACGCTGAACTTGTTGTTGTTGACCACGATGCTCCATCCGCTGACGGAGCAGTTGTAGTTGGTGAAGGACAAATTGCCGCTGTAGCTCAGGTCGGCGGTCAGACCGTAGACCTTGTTGGGCACGGACAGCGTCAGCGTGACGGTGTCGCCCGCCTGTGGGGCGGCGGTGCCGGTCAGCGTCGCCCCGGCGGCGTGGGCCTGCACGGGCAGCAGCGTGACCACCAGCAGCAGCGTCAGCAGCGCGGAGGCCGCGGCGCGGAACAGTTTGTTTTTCATAGGATGTTTCCTCCTCAGCCGATGGTGCGCTGGCCCACGGTGACCTGGGCGGCCTGCACCACGTCGGTGATGGTGATCTTGCCGTCGCCGTTGATATCGGCCGCCTTGGCGTAGGCGCCGGACAGGCTGCCGGAGCCCACCACGGACTTCTGCAGCTTGACCACGTCGGTGATGGTGATCTTGCCGTCGCCGCTGACGTCGCCGGTGACCACGATGGTCACGGTGGCGGAGCTACTGACAGCGGTCATACCGGTACCCACGAGGCCGGAGGTCACTTTGGTGCTGCCGCTATAGATGGTGTAGCCCGCGCTGTTCATTGCGGAGACAGACGTGCTGGGCGATACGCCGGTCAGATAGTTGCCGGAGGGCTTGGGCGTCTCGCCGCCGGTGCTCCCGCCGGTACTCCCACCGGTGCTCCCGCCGGTGTTGCCGCTGTTGGCCGTCTTGGTAAACACGGCGGTGTAGGTCACGTCGGCGTCGGGCATGACGGTGCCGCTGGTATAGCGCTTGCCGCTGGCATCCGCCCAATAATCGAAGCTGTACACGTACTTGCTGTCAGCCTGCATGACCGGATTCGTTGCAGGCAGCGTAATAATGTCGTTCTGGGCCAGCTTGTAGGAATCCCACACAGCGCCCTGGGACATGAACTTCACGGTGTGCAGCGTACCGAACTTGGCCGTAACGGTGTGGTTCTTGGGTGCCACAGGCGTGCTCTGGGATATCTCACGGTCATTGTAGAACCAGCCCTGGAAGCCCTTTTCGTCCACTTCAGGCAGCGCACCGTAGGGCTGCGCCTCTTTATAGGTGCGCGTTCCCACGGTTTTGCCGTTGACCACGAAGGTCACCGTGTAGGTGTTGTTGGGGGCCTCGGGCGTGGTGGTCGTGGCCGCGCCCACGGTGAAGGTGGTATCCAGCAGTGTCACAGTGCTGCCGCTATCGGTGGTGCCGGTAATGGTGAGATTATACTTCCCGGCGGCGAGCGCACTGAACTTCAGGTTCTCATCCAGCTTCCACAGGTCGAACCACTTGGCATTGATGCCGCTGCGGCTGGCGTAGGTAGGCGCTGTCCCGGTAGCTATGTTGGTGACCACCGCTTTTACTGTGCTGATGTTTTGGGTGCAGGTGACGATACCGCGCAGGGGGAAGGAGGAGTTGCCCTGGGTCAGGTTGTGGACGATGCTCTTGCCGGTTTCGTCCTTCTCCGCCTTCTGGGGATAGAACAGACCGGTGGTGTTCCAGGCATCCTGTCCGGCCGCGGGCTTCATGGTCACAACAGCGGCGGTCTTGCTCTCCTTGCTCAAACCGACCTTATAGGCGGTGACGGTGGTGTTTGCAGCCTTAGCCTTCAGGTCTTCTCTTACCATGTCGGCCACGACTTCCTTTTCGATATCCTCGAGTTTTTTACCTGCAAAAATTTCGAGGAGCTTCTGCATCTCGTCATCCGTAAAGTCGGGGATATCCTCGGGTTTTGTCTCTTCACTTACAGCGGCAAGCGCCTTTATCCTTGTGATAAAGTCTTGCTTCGCGGTTTCATCCATAGTGTCGCCGAGCCCATCATTTACCATTTTGATGATCTCGTCATCCGTCTTGTCGTCAAGATTTGCCGCCATGAGGGTGATCATTTTCTCTGCCAGTGCGTCTATATAGGCCTGCACTACCTCACTGACAGGTTTTCCTGTTTCCTCGTCAGCGCCTTTCGCAAGTTCGCTTTCGATCTCCGCCCGCTTTGCCGCGATCTCATCTTCCGTAGGTTCCGTGCGGGCGTTGGGATCAGCGACCTGTGTCTGGCTGACCGTGATGGTCAGATAATAGCCGGTGCCCACGTTGCACAGTATGTAGCCGTTGTTGCTGCCGGTCAGTGTCCAGAACTGTCTGCTGTCGGCGGCAGCGTTTTGCAGCATCAGTGCGCCGTCAACGACCGCCAGACGCTTGCCATCCGTGGTGGCCAGGGTGTATTTGCCGGAATTGTAGTAGGTCAGGATCAGCTGAGAGGCCTTCTCCTCGGCCACCAGGTCGGTGCTGCCTACGCTGTAGCTGAAGGTCCTGCCGTCGGAGTTATAGCACAGGGTGTATTTGCCCTCCAGGTGGGAGGTGGTGTTCTGATAGCGCATGACCAGCGCATCGGCAGGCTCGTTGATGTGCAGGCGGCTGTATACCGAGGACTGCACATCGCCGTCCGCTGCGCTGTAATAGGCCATGGAACGGTTCTTCACGCCATAGCGGTCAGACAGCTGGGTCTGCATATCCTTATACTTGTTGTCCAGCTTGCTGCACTCGGCGTAGATGGCCTCGATCAGCTCCGCCTCGCTCTGCATCTTGAAGCCGCCCAGCCGGTTGTCGATGGCGCGGGTGACCACGTTATAGGCACCGTCCACGCCATGCTGGACGCTGCGGCTCCACAGGACGTTCTTCAGGGCGATGGAGTAGTCGTTCAGGTTCAGGGAAGGGTATTTGCTTTGCAGGCGGCTGATCAGGGTCGAGTAGCGCTCGGTACCCCAGTACTCTGTCTGGGCGTTGGCAAACTCACCCTTGTTGACGCCGTGGCCCAGCTCCCTCCAGGCGTTCTCAAAGTTGGGGCCGTAGCCTGCTGCGGCTGCGCCGCTGGTGTTCTCGCCGTAGGCCTTATCCAGCGTGGCCGCGAAGCCATTGTATATAGCATTGCCCTGGTAGTTCCGCAGCCAGGTGCGGAACGCGTCCAGCGTTCCCGCCTTGCTGGAGAACATATACAGGCCGAAGGACGTGCCGCCAGGGTCGCCGGGTACGGTGGAAACAGCGCCCGGGTCAGCGTCCGCACCCGTCTCATAATATTGGCTCAGTGCGCCCAGGTCCTTCAGGCTGCTCCAGTTCTTACTGGCAGCCAGCAGTATGGTGGTCAAACAGCTCACCGCCATCACCGCCGCCAGGATCAATGCCATTCCCCGTTTCGTCCTTTTCATGTCGATACACCCTGCCTTATCTCTAAGTTGTATGGGAAGCGCCGGCGGCGGGAAGGCCCCTCCGCCGATTTACATAACAATAGTCATGTGTAGTATACCATCGGTCTGCGTCGTTGTCTACCAAAAAAACGAGAAAAACACAAAAAATATGAAAATTTTGTCACCGTCGCCACAAGATTTGGGTGGATTTATGGCGCGGAATGGCGTATAATGGCCGCAGGCTGACAAAAATACGCAAGGAGAAATCAATTTATGTCAACGAATACGAAAAAGAAACACGGCACCGGCGCGGCGGTGGTACTCATCGTGCTGTGCCTGCTGGCGCTGGGCGCGCTGGGATATATCATCTGGCGGCAGTTTAATCCCGTGGTGCCGGAGACGGCGGCGGGCTATGTGGCCGCCGCCGGGACCACCGCCCCTGTGTATGACGAAAACGGGACTCAGCTGGGTTCCCTGGTCCGCGGCGCGGAGGTACAGTACGTTGCTGAGGACGCCGAGGACGGCGCGGACCGCGTCCGCGTGGTCAACGGCGAGGGCTACGCCTATCTGGACGCGGTCAACCTGACCGCGGACTACAGCAGCGCGGTGCTGACGGAGACGGTGTACGCCCTGCGGGGCATGAGCCTGACGGATGAGACGGGCGCGGTCCCCGGCTGCGCGGTGGAAAAGGGCATGGCGCTGACCGTCACCGGCTTTGACGGCCTGGACGAGAACGGCGAGGTCCTGCGCTGGGCCGTCAGCTGTGACCGGGGCGAGGGGTACATCGACGGAGAGAACGTCCGCATGACGGAGGAGGAAGCGCTGGCGCAGTATGACGACGCGCTCTACCAGCGCCACGCCGCGCGGGGCGACGCCTGGGGCGGCGGCGACGCGGCCGACCTGGACTACTACCCCACGGAGAAGCCGGCCTTCACGGACAATGTGATGCCCGACGAGGTGCGGGCCCTGTACCTGAACGGCAGCGCCATTCAGTACGCGGACAGCTATATCCGGCTGGCCCAGGGTACGGGCATCAACGCCTTTGTGGTGGACATCGTGGACGGCACGGCGGTATCCTACGCCTCCCCGGTCATGCAGCAGTACAGCCCGTCCGCCTACGCCGCGGCTCAGGACACTATGGAGGGCTTCAAGGCCAACGTGCAGAAGCTCCGCGACGCCGGCTACTACGTCATCGGCCGCATCACGGTGTTCAACGACGCCCACCTGGCCGCCGACCACCCGGAATATGTCATCTCCGACCTGAACGGCACGCCCCTGAAGATCAGTTCCATGTACTGGCCCAGCGCCTACAACCGCACCGTGTGGCAGTACAAGGTGGAGCTGGCGCTGGAGGCCGCCGCGCTGGGCTTCAACGAGATCCAGTTTGACTACATCCGCTTCCCCGACGGCGCGTATAAGTACGAGCAGGCGGGTACCATCGATTACAAAAACACCTACGGTGAGAGCAAGGCACAGGCGGTCCAGCGGTTTCTGATCTACGCCGCGCAGCGGCTGCATGACGCCGGGTACTACATCTCCGGCGATGTGTTCGGCGAGTGCGCCAACGCCTATGTGACGGCCTGCGGTCAGTACTGGCCGGCCATCAGCTCCGTGGTGGACGCCATCTCCGGTATGCCCTACCCCGACCATTACAGCGCCCAGGGGGACTATAAGCCCTGGGAGCACCCCTATACCACGGTCCACAACTTCGGCGAGAGCGCCATGGCCCGCCAGAGCGAGACGGCCTCTCCCGGCGCGGTACGCACATGGATACAGTGCTACAACGCCATACGGGAGCCGTATAATCACTACGGCGCGGCAGAGCTGGCCGATGAGGTCCGGGCCCTCCGCGACGCCGGGTGCACCGGTGGCTTTATGACCTGGAACGGCGCGTCCGACATCGACAAATACGCCGAGGTCATCTCCGCCCTGAGCTGATATGAACGCAAAAAAGAAAGCCCGCATGGGCTTTCTTTTTTGCTTATTGCGCTTCCATGGCCTTCTGGGCAAAGCTGTTGTCCACCAGCTTGTCGAAGTCCACCCACTGGTCCTTCTCCAGCTCGCCGGCCTCGGTCATCACCGTCTCCAGCCGTTCCAGCGCCGACCGCGCCATCATGGGCCCTGCGTTCCAGGCGTCGATCTGCCTGTGCCGGGCGGTAACGGCCTCCAGGGTATCCAGGTCTGTATCCGGGAACTGGTCGATAATGGCCTCCGCCACCTCCCGGTCTGTGTGGTCCACGATCCACTGCTGCGCCCGGGCAATGGCGTTGGCAAAGCCCTGAATGACCTCCGGATGCGCCGTCATATAGCTCTGGCTGGCGAAATAGGCGGTGTAGGGGATCTCTCCGGACTCCTCGCCGATGGAGCAGAGGATATACCCGTGTCCGGCGCGCTCTACCTCCGTGGCGGTGGGCTCAAACAGCGTCACATAGTCCCCCTGTCCGCCGGTGAAGGCCCCGGCCATCATGTTGAACTGCACCGAGGTGTCCACCACCGCGTCCTCCTGGGGTACGATGCCGTGCTGCTTGAGGACGTATTCCAGCGTCATCTCCGGAACGCCGCCCTTGCGCCCGCCGATGATGGTCTTGCCCTTCAGGTCGTTCCAGTCGAAGGCCTCATCACTGCGGCCCACCAGGAACGAGCCGTCCCGCTTGGTCAGCTGGGCGAAGATCACCGGCAGATCGTCCTTGCCCTGCGCGTGGATATAGATGCAGCTCTCCGGCCCGGCCAGGCCGATGTCCGCGCCGCCGGATACCACGGCGGTCATCACCTTGTCGGCGCCGCCGCCGTTGCTCAGCTCGATGTCCAGCCCCTCGTCGGCGAAGAACCCCTGGCTCATAGCCACGTACTGCGGCGCGTAGAACACCGAGTGCGTCACCTCGCTGAGCCGGACCGTGACATTTTCCGCCTCCGTGCCGGCGGTATCGCCGGTATCGGTCCCCGCGCCGCAGCCGGTCAGCAGGCTGAGCGACAGCAGCGCGGCCATACAAATGCAGATAAGTTGCTTTTTCATGCACGTACCCCCCATAGATGATTTAGGAATGCTTCTGCCCGCAGCACCAGCAGGTACATCCCCACCGCCGCCAGCCCCAGCACCAGCACGCTGGCCATGACCAGGTCCATGTTGAATACCTGGGAGCCGTAGACGATGAGATACCCCAGCCCGGCCCGGGATACCAGGAACTCGCCCATGATGACGCCCACCCACGAGAGTCCCACATTCACCTTCAGTGTGGAGAACAGCGTGGGGCAGTTGGCCGGGAACACCAGCAGCCACAGGATCTGGCGCTTGTCAGCGCCCAGCGTCCGCATCAGCCGCAGCTTCTCCGGGTCGGTGGTGCGGAAGCCGGTGTACATACTCAGGATGGTGACGATGAGTGAAATGGCCAGCGTCATGGTGACGATGGCCCCCATGCCCGCGCCCATCCACACGATGAAGATGGGCCCCAGGGCTGTTTTCGGCAGTGCGTTCAGCACCACCAGGTACGGGTCCAGAATGCGGGCGGCGGTGTCCGACCACCACATGGCCACGGCGACGGCCGTGCCCAGCACTGTCCCGGCGGTAAAGCCCAGCACCGTCTCACCGATGGACACCGCCGCGTGGTGCCACAGCTCGCCGGAGGCGCACAGCCGCCACAGGGTCTGCACCATGCGGCTGGGACTGCTGACCAGAAAGCCGTCGGACAGCCCCAGCCGGCAGCTGAGCTCCCACACGGCAAACAGCCCCGCCACCAGCGCGATCTGCCAGATACGCACCCGGCGCTTTTCGCGGCGCACGGTCCTCAGGTACGCCGCACGGCGGGGCGAAGGCGTTTTCTCAGGCATGAACGTCCAGCTCCTTCCATATGGCGTTGAAGTACCGGTGAAATTCCGGCGTGTCCCGGCGCTCCAGCGGCGGCAGACCACGCAGCGCACCCATGTCCATCTCCGCCTTCACCACGGCGGGGCGGCGGGACAGCACCACCACCCGGTCGGACATACTCACCGCCTCAGCGATGTCATGGGTGACCAGCAGGGCCGTTTTGCCCTCCTGCTGCAATATGCGCCAGATATCCGCCGATACCGCCAGCCGTGTCTGGTAGTCCAGGGCGGAAAAGGGCTCATCCAGCAGCAATATCTCCGGCTCAGTGGCCAGGGTCCGGATCAGGGCGCAGCGCTGGCGCATACCGCCGGAGAGCTGGCAGGGCCGCTTTTTGGCAAAGGACGCCAGCCCATAGCGCTCCAGCAGCCGGGACACGTGTGCATAGGCCGCCGGGTCCTTCTCACCACGGACCGTCAGCCCCAGCGTCACGTTGTCCCATATATTCCGCCACTCGAAAAGCTGGTCCCGCTGGGGCATAAAGCCGATCTTTGGCGACGTGCCCTGTACCGTCCGGCCGTCGATCTCGATAGCGCCGCCGCTGAGGGGCTCCAGACCGGCAATGGCGCTGAGCAGGGTGGATTTGCCGCAGCCGGAGGGCCCCACTAAACTGACGAACGCGCCCTCCTCCACCGTGAAGGACACGTCCCGTACCGCCTCCACCTCGCCGTCCGGGGCTTGATAGCAGGCGGCGGCATGACGGAGCGTAATGCTCATATCCTATGTGACCTCCTGTCGGGAATGATGGGAGACTTCTCTCCGTGGTCATTCTACGCAGGAGGGACCCTCGGGGTGCCCTACGGCAGCAGATACGGTGCCAGCAGTGCCGCCAGTCCCGCTGACAGCGCCGCCTGCACCGCCTTGGCCGGCACATACAGCCGCAGGGAGATGCCGCTGCCCGCCGTCACCGCCGCCGTCTGGCAGTGGACGCCCCCGCCGCCAGCGGCGGCAGGGGACCGATGAGCCCCTCCGCCAGACGCAGCAGCACCAGAAAGAACACCACGAACCCGCACACCCGGGCCATGGCGGACACCGCCCCCTCCACCGCCCGGAGAAACTGCCCCGTCAGTCCGGCCCGCGGCGGCACAGGCCGTTTCGGCATGGCGGTGACGGGCAGTGGGCGGCGGCAGAACAGCAGGCCCGTCAGCAGCGCGGCGGCGCAGTGCAGCAGATATAGCCAAACCCCCGTCCGGGCGCTGCCGAATACCGACACCCCCGCCACGCCGATGGCAAAGGCCGGGCCGGCATTGTTGCAGAACGTCAGCAGCCGCGCCCCCTCGGCAGGGGACAGCTCTCCCCGGCGCACCAGCTCCGCCGCCGTCCGCGCCCCCACAGGATAGCCGCCCACCAGCCCCAGCAGCAGGGCGGCGCACCCCGCGCCGCCGCAGCGGAAGAGCCGCCCGAAGGGGCGTGCCAGCGCCCGGCCTGCCGCCTCCGCCGCCCCCAGCGCCACCAGCAGGGACGAGACGGCAAAAAACGGGAACAGCGCCGGCACCACCGACGTCAGACACAGCTGTACGCCGTCCCGCACCGCCTGGGCCGCCGTCTCCGCCTGACGCAGCAGCAGTATCGCCAGCGCCCCGCTGCCCAGCAGCGCCAACATGCGCTTTATCATCACCATCACCGGTCCCCAGCCTATGCGCGCCGCCGCCGGGAAATACCCCGCCCCGGACAGGCAAGTTCCGGTGCGTCCGCGCATAGCGTTCTGTATCATCCGCAGGGAGGTGACGGTGTGGCGGGACTGAAAAAGAAGCTGGCCCAGGTGGGCCAGGAGGCGCTGGAGCGCCTGGAGCTGCCGGTGAACATCGCCGCCGGCGTGGCCCGGATCGAGCTGCTGGGCAACCGGGAGCTGTATATGGACCGGCACCGTGGCGTGCTGGCCTACACCACCGAGGCGGTGGACGTCAACGGGGGCGGCGTGGTGGTCCGCGTCCGGGGCCAGGACCTGCAGCTGCTGGTGATGACGGAGCAGGAGCTGCGGATCACCGGAAAAATATCCGGCATCGAACTGGTGGAGTAAGGGGGGCGCCGTGTACCGTAAAGCAGTGAATTATCTCCGCGGTCAGGCGGTGGCTGAGGTGGTCTGTACCGCGCCGGAGCGCGTGGTGAACCTGTGCGCCGCCCACGGCATTCCTTTCTGGGACCTGACTTGGCTGACGGAGACATCCTTCCGCGTGACCACCACCCTGTCCGGCGCGCGGCGCCTGGCCGAGGTGACGGCGGACATCGGCGCACAGGTGACCGTGTGCCGAAAGTCCGGCGCGCCGGAGCTGTGGCGGCGGTGCAGGCACCGGTATGTGCTGCTGGCGGCGGCGCTGGTGCTGCCGCTGCTGCTGGCGGTGGGCAGCGCCTTCATCTGGGACTTTGAGGTCACGGGCAACGACACCGTCCCCACGGAAAGCGTATTGCAGGCACTGGAACGATGCGGCGTGCGCGTGGGCACGCGTGGTGTGGGCCTGGACCAGGACGAGCTGCGGAACCGGGTGCTGCCGCTGCTGCCGGACGTGGTGTATCTGGCGGTGAACGTCAGGGGCTGCACCGCCCACGTACAGGTGGTGGAGCGCGTCCGCCCGCCGCATCTGTACCGGGACAGCGACGTGCAGAACATCGTGGCGGCCAGAGACGGGCTCATCACGAAGATCGAGGCGCTGGACGGGGTGACCTGCGCGGCGGTGGGCGAAACGGTGCAGGCGGGACAGGTGCTGCTGTCCGGGGTGGCTGACTCGCCCCGGGGCTGCCGGTATATGCGGGCCACCGGGCGGATCTGGGCCCGGACATGGTACGAGTGGACGGTGCCCGTACCTCTGGAGACGGTGCTGAAGGACGGCACGGAGCCTGTGAAGACCCGCACCCATACCGCGCTGGACCTCGGACGGCACCGAATTGCGCTGCCTGCGGGGGACAGCATATTGCAGGGCCGGGAAAACTGTGATAAAATAATACGATACCGTGGCGTGCAGCTGCCCTTCGGGCTGCGCCTGCCGGTAACGCTGGTAACAGAGACGGTGGCCGAGCGCGCGGTGTACGACGGTGAACGTCCGGAGGATGAGGCCTGCGCCGAGGGACAAAAGCAGCTGGAGGCCCAGTTGGCGCAGACCATCGGAGACGATGGCCGTGTTCTGAAAGCGGACGTATCCGCCCGGCGGCAGGGCGCGTACCTTATGGTGACGCTGCGGGCGGAGTGCGAAGAACAGATCGGCGTGGACGCGCCGCTGACTATAACAAGCGATACAGGGAGGTAAACCCAAAACATGGAACAACGTATCGGTATTGAACGCATGGAGGAGGCCGTCAATCTTTTCGGCTCCTTCGACGAGAATATCCGGCTCCTGGAGGCGGAATTTCAGGTGCAGGCGGTGAACCGCGGCGGCGAGATCGTGGTGTCCGGCGAGCCGGAAAACGTGATGCTGGCGGTGAAGGCGGTGCAGGCGCTGCTGACCCTGTCCAATAAGGGCGAGACGATCACCGACCAGCACGTGCGCTACGTCATCGGGCTGGTGCGCTCCGGTCAGGCCGAGCGCATCAGCGAGCTGACCCAGGATGTGATCTGCATCACCAGCAAGGGCAGGCCCGTCAAGCCCAAGACCATCGGCCAGAAGGAGTACGTCAACGCCATCCTGAAGCAGACCGTCACCATCGGCGTGGGCCCTGCCGGCACCGGCAAGACGTACCTGGCGGTGGCGGCGGCGGTGGCCGCCTTCCGGGACAAGCAGGTGAACCGCATCATCCTGACGCGGCCCGCCGTGGAGGCCGGCGAGCGGCTGGGCTTTCTGCCCGGCGATTTACAGAGCAAGGTAGACCCATATCTTCGCCCTTTATATGATGCACTTTTTCAGATTATGGGTGCAGAAAGCTTTAATGCTAATATGGAAAAGGGACTTATAGAGGTAGCACCGCTTGCATATATGCGAGGAAGAACTCTTGATAATGCGTATATTGTGCTGGATGAGGCCCAGAATACCACTCCTGCCCAGATGAAGATGTTCCTTACCAGAATAGGATTTGGCTCAAAGGCCATAATAACAGGAGACCTTTCACAGAAGGATCTTCCACACGACGCGCAGTCAGGTCTTGATGTTGCACTCAAGGTGTTAAAGGATATTGATGACATAAGCATTTGCCATCTGACGAGTCTTGATGTTGTGAGACATCCTTTGGTGCAGAAGATCGTAAATGCGTATGAGAAATATGAGGATAAGAGGAGCAGACAGGCAAAGCCTAGAAAAACCACAACTGCTCAGAAAAACAGAGGAAAATAATATGTCAGTTAATATTGAGAATGAGTATGGAGATATTGATATTAAGAATTATGAGGATGTCATAACAAGTATCGTCCAGGCTTCGCTGGAATTCGTTGGGTGTCCATATCCCTGCGAGGTGAACGTGCTGCTCACGGACAATGACTCCATACATGAAATCAATAACCAGCAGAGGAATATAGACAGGGCGACAGATGTTCTGTCATTTCCACTGATTGATTATACAATTCCTGGAAACTTTGATGGTCTCGAGGATAGCCGGTGTGACTACTTTGATCTTACTACAGA
>OHSG01000236.1_pt1 | contig 27257 bp, 20 predicted proteins | sample 1578601 | NCBI WGS metagenome assembly OHSG01 (sample SAMEA3879534, study PRJEB24766) | human gut metagenome | biome: human-associated habitat; feature: feces | place: USA | collected 1985/1987
ATGCTAGTCGGTTATGTAACGGCTGAAAGCCAAGATGTTCAGCCCCGCAGGATCTGAACGAATATGTAAAAATATGTTATATTCAATTGTTGGGATAGATTACCACAAAAATCGAGCCGTGTCAACAAAAAGTTTTGAGAATACGCTGATTTCGGCAGGGTGCAAGAAAAGGCAAGGGAAACTTTGGCAAAAAGAGAGAGGGCTGGACGGTGCCAGCCCTCTTGACAAGGAAAAACACAAGGCTCTTTATTATAATAAAGCTATAAGAACATAATAAAGGCAATTATTTGAAATTTTTGAAAAAACGGAAATCATTTTGATGATATGGGACGTTTTAATAGACAGGAAGGGGGTGAACCGTATCCAGACAGAATTATTGCTGCGGAAAGTGCAGAGCGGAGATACGGGTGCGCTGGACACTCTGATTACAGCGTACTATCCACAAATTCTGAACTATTGCCGTTGGCATACAGCGGACGAGCAGCAGGCGCAGGATGCAGCACAGGAAACCTTTTTGAAAGCGGTGCGCTGGCTGGATTCCTGTGGTGGATTTCAGGGGGCATTCCGTCCCTTTCTGTACAAAATCGCAAAAAACATTTGCATCGATCTGAACCGTACTATGGAGCGGACGGAGGTATCGCTGGAGAGCTTGCCGGGCGAACCCGCCTATCAGGAAAGCGGCTTTGCTGCGGCAGAGGAGAAAGCAAACCTGCGAGCGCTGACGGCCCAGCTGGAGCCGGAACAGCGGGAACTGGTATTGCTGCGGTTCGCACAACAGCTTAAATTGCGGGAGATCGCGCAGATTACAGGTCTGCCCCTGCGCACAGTGCAGTCCCGCCTGCGTGCCGCATTGAAAACCTTGAAAATGCAATTGGAAAAGGAGGACTGGAGATGAATCGAGCCTTTGAAAAAGAACTGTCCAGAGCACTGGCGACAGAGCTTGACACAGCCGCACCGAAAACGCTGCTGCGCCGCTGCCGGGCGGAATATGTCGTAAAACAACGGAGTGATTGGCGTGATTTGCTGCACTGCCAGTTCAAATTGCTGGGCTGGAAGGTCTGGGCGCTGGAAGTAATGGCGGCACTGGCGTTGTACAGTGTGGGTCGGGAACTTGCCCTGTGGGAGAAGGCATGGACATTACGCAATGCACTGTTTGGTCTGAGCACACTTGCCATGCTGACAGCCCTGCTCGGTCTGCCGTTTTTATACCGGGCAAGTCAATATAAGATGCTTGAACTGGAACAAGCCACATATGCAGGAATCGGTCGTCCACTGGTGATGCGGTTTTTGCTGCTGCTGGCGGGGGAAACGATCCTGCTGGGAGTGCTGGTACTCAATGTGCGGGCAGCCGTGCCATGGAGCATCGGGCAACTGCTGGCGGTGTTGACCGTGCCATTCCTGGCCGCAAACAATGAGCTGCTTCTGCTGCTGCGCTGGGTGCGCCCGGAATGGATGATGACCGGGGCTGTACCACTGTTTGCAGGGCAGCTGTGTTTGCTGCGGTTCGTGCAATTATCGGAACTGCCGAAAGGTCTGCCGCTGGCGGCGGGTGTACTGGTGCTCTGCATGGTGTTGCAGTGCATCCGGCTTGCCGCCCGGTCAGAATATATTGCAGAAGCTTGAAAGGAACAAGTCATGGAACTGAAAATTCAGAATATTACAAAGCGATACCGGGATAAAACGGCGGTGGATGATGTGTCCATCACTCTCACGCCGGGTGTGTGGGGACTGCTGGGGGCGAATGGTGCAGGCAAAACAACCTTAATGCGGATGCTGGCGGGCATTCTGCGGCCCAGCAGTGGCCGGATTTTGTGCGATGGGGTGGAGATTGGGACGCTTGGTGCGGCCTACCGGGAAAAGCTGGGGTATCTGCCGCAGGAATTCGGGTTTTACCCGGAATTCACGGTGCAGGACTATCTGGAATATATGGCGGCGCTCAAGGGTCTGCCGCGCACAGAGGCTGCCCGGCAGATCGACGCACTGCTGGAGCGGGTAAGCCTGACTGAGGTGCGCCGCAAAAAGATCATAAAGCTTTCCGGCGGTATGAAGCGCCGGGTAGGCATCGCACAGGCACTGCTCAACGACCCGGAAATTTTAATTCTAGATGAGCCCACGGCAGGGCTGGACCCCGGAGAACGGGTGCGCTTCCGCAATCTGCTGTCGGAGTTTGCGCAGGAACGGATCGTTCTCATTTCAACGCATATCGTTTCGGATGTGGAATACATTGCGGCCGAAAATGCCGTGATGAAGGCTGGCAAAATCATTGCACAGGACACCACCGAAGGGCTGGTAAAGCAGATCGAAGCCAAAGTCTGGCAGGGAAATATCCCGATGGAGCAGCTTGCCCGGTGGGAACACCGGCTGCGGGTGGTGAACCTGCGCAACGAGCCGGACGGAACGGTAACATTGCGGTATCTGGCAGATGCACCGCAGCTGCCGGACAGCATCCCGGCGCAGCCCAGACTGGAAGATCTGTATCTGTGGCTTTTCCCAGAGGAAATGGAGGAAGCAAAATGAACCTGTATCGTTTGGAATTGAAACGTGTGTGCAAAACCCGTATGACAGCTATTCTGCTGGCCATTGCGCTGGTGCTGGCTGTGGTCATGGCATATCTGCCGGTGACCTTTATCGGCTGGACGGAACTGGATGCCAGCGGAAACAAAGTGAGTTACACGGGTCTGAAAGCAATCAGGAAACGGCAGGAGCAGCAGGTATCCGGTACCATCACGCCGGATGTCATGCAGGAAGCACTGGAAGCCTATCAGCGGGTGTACCGGCAGTATGATGCAAGCTCCATCAACGATATCCCGGTCGAGGTATTTTATAAAGAACTTGCCCGGTATCAGCCTCTTGTGAACAACGCAAAGGAAGCCTTTGCCGACCCGAAAACCGGCATGGCACCGGGCATGATGGGGCTGACCGCAGAGGATATGCAGAACTTTTACAGCCAGCTCCCCAAACGGCTGGAATCGGTGATCTGGCTGGAACAAGACGGAAAGACCGGCTATGAGCAGGCGCAGGCCATTGCACAGAAAAAGTTCGATGCTGTACAAAAACCGTTCACCTATTCATTTGGGGTCAGTTCAGACGCAATGGATTACCAGACCCTGTTGAGCTTGCTGCTCACCCTGCTGTGCGCGGTGATTGCGGCCCCGGTGTTTGCATCGGATGCACAGACCGGGGCGCAGGACATCCAATTGTGCACAAAAAACGGCGGTCTGCGGCTAGCAGCGGCAAAGCTGGCGGCGGCGTTTAGTATCACAGGGGCGGCGTATCTGCTCTGCGGCGTGGTGTGGATCCTGGTCACGAATGCTCTATTTGGCTGGGAAAGTACCCAAACTTCCGTGCAATGGCTGTTTTCTGTGACCAGCCTGCTGCCGTATACCGTTGGCCAGATGGAGTGGGTCATGCTGGTGGCAAACTTCCTGATCTTCTTTGCGGAGGTGGCCTTTGTGCTGATGGCATCCGTATGGGCCAAGAACAACCTGACCGCTTTGTCTGTGGCGCTGATCAGTGTGGTGGCACCGCTGATTGTTTATATGGTCGTGCCGGGCTCCTTCGGAGAATGGCTGTCCACCCTGATTCCGGCAGGGGGCATTGGGCTTTCCAATGCATTGCTGTATAAAATGATCAGCTTTGATTTTCTCTATGCAGGCGGGCATGCCTTCTTTCAGGCAGATGTACTGCTGGCATCGGCACCGATCAAGATCGTTCTGCTCGTTGGATTGGCAGCATGGGGGTATCTGCGAAAGACCAAGGTGGCTTAAAAGGAAACTCTACTGAAAAAAGTTCATCGGATGCATAGAAAACTGCATCGGATGAACTTTTGTGTCCTAAGCTCCCTGCCATGAATCATAGTTGTTGATGTACATTTGATGCGTGGTCTAACATTCTTTCCACAACTTTCTCGTATTATCTTTCAATAATAAGCACAAAGGCAGGCACACCATGTTTCCATAGTGTACCTGCCTTTTTCGTCCTTACGGGTTCGGTGTACCTACTACACCAATCCGCCTATTCGATTCTTACACCACACCGCTTTGTAAGGCTCCTTTTCGGGAAAACGTCCCAAAATTGGTGTAGTTGTGGTGTAGTACCGCAGATGTTGCTTGAAATCTGTTCAAAATTTCTTCGTATCTGCGTTTTAATTTTGTATTTTACTGCTCAATCGGCTTCATCGTGGGGATACTTTCCGGAACCGGCTTACAATGCTTCGTGATGCTTCACAATCGCGTTTTCACTTGCGTTCCCGGTATTCACAATCCTTCGTGATTCGCCGTCATTCTCGTAGTTTTGCTGTCAATTTGCTGTCCTTGGAAGAATTTTGCTGTCAGACAAAACGCTCAGTAAGAGCCCTTCTTTGCTATCAAAAAATATCCAGTGTAGCAGCCAAACGCTCAAATGATTCCTGTTTTTTCTCCTCGGTCGCCTCGGCATAAATGTCCATCGTGGTCTGAATGTCTTTATGCCCCATGACCGATTGGATGACCTTCAGGTTGGTCTCTTTTTCGCAAAGCCTTGTGCAGAACGCGTGCCGCAGATGATGTGCCGAAAAGTCCGGCAGCAGAACCGCTTCGCGATGCTGCTTCTTTGCTTCTACTTCCTCGCCCGCATTGTAGTCCGCAATAATGCGTTTAATGGCACGGTTCACAGATTGCGGATTCGGAACATTACCAAAGCGGTTGCAGAAGATGAAGCCCGACATACCATCAATCTCCACATCGTTCCAGCCGGATTCTTTTTGTTCTTCATGCAGCATTTCAAAGGCATCCTTTACGGTATCAAACATAGGGATCGTCCGAACGCCTGCTTCCGTTTTAGGCTTTGAGATGTGCAGAACCGAATTGCGGCTTTCGCCCACCGGGTAATAGACCAGACTGTGATTGATGCTGATAGTACGCCGCTCATAGTCCAGATCATCCCAGCGCAAGCCCAACGCTTCACCAATGCGGCAGCCTGTTCCCAGCAGCACCGTAAACAGCGGCCACCAGTGGCAGTAGACCGGATGATTGGCGATATGCTCCATGAACGCCCGCTGCTGCGGAATCGTCAGGGCATGACGCACACCAGTGGTCTGCTCGGAACTTTTCTTGATTTCTGCCATCACACCATCTGTGGGATTCTTGCGGACGATCTCATCTCGAACCGCCAGCTGAAAGGTGGGATGCAACAGCGTATGAACGCTTTCGAGCGTGTTCGTCTGCAAGCCCTGCTTATCCAACAGGTAATTGTAGAACTGCAGCACATCCGAATACCGAATCTCCGCAATTTTCTTCTTGCCGAAGGTATCACGGATAAAGCGGTCATACATATAAAGATAGTTGCTCCGGGTGGTCTGGCGTAGATTTGTTTTCAGGCTCATATAACGGTCAAACACAAAGTTGACCGTTGCTTTGCCTGCAACGTAAATATCCAGACCGTCCATCTGGTCTTTAGTTAGCTGCGCTTCCTTCTCCCGAAGGGTCACAAGATCATTTGCGTAGATGTATTTGCGCCGTCCCAGCGGGTCCGTGTAAGAATACGCATACCGCTTATCGGAGCTGCGCTGCATCTCGCCTTTTCGCAGGGTACGCCCCCGCAGGTCTTTTCGTGTCGTTGCCATATCAATTCTCCTTCCCGAAAGAAGAAGGGCTTGATACTATTTAAGGTCGGACAAAACTTTGTCCAGCCCCTGCAAGACAACTTCTGTTACAGTCAGTTGATGTTGTTCGGCATAATTGCAGATACGCTCATACAGGGCATCCTCCACCCGAATGCTCAAGGTTTTCTTTTTTTGCATTTTCGGATTTTGGTCGTCCCATCTTTGCCATAGCTGCTCTCATACCTCCACAGTACCAGTATACTTTCCGTGTGACAGGAAGTCAAGCTGCAAAAAGCCCTTCTTGAAAATTTTTACGAAAAATCGAAAGTTCACACTCTGCTCATTGACATTTCGTCCTTGATTTGCTATTATAATGGTAACAACTCCCCCAGGCCTCTGCGCATAGCGTATGCACACTTGGGGGCGTTTTGCTTATAAAGGAGATTTTTCATGGCAGACAAGGACTTCAAAACGATAGACGAACAAATCGAGATTCTTCGTTCACGCGGCCTTACCATCGAGGATGAAGCCGAAGCAAAGGATTTTCTGCTGCGGAACAATTATTACCGTGTCAGCGGCTATTCTCTGACGCTCCGCAAGAACGATGTTTTTGCGAAGTCTGCCACGTTCCAAAATATCGAAGACATTTACAATTTCGACCATGAGTTCCGTCATATCATCCTGCACCATATCGAAACCATTGAGGTACAGATAAAGTCCATCTATGCCTATGAATTTACAAAAGTGTATGGGCCGCTGGGTTATCTGGATGCCGCAAATTTCTCCAATCAGGCAAAACATAAGGAAATCGTCGACAAAGCCAACCAGCAGAAGCGGCAGCGGCTGGCCCACGAAGCCTACTTAAAGCACTTCATCAACGATCTGCACCAAGAGATTCCTCTCTGGGCATACGTTGATTTGCTGACGATTTCCGACATTTCTTTCCTGTATTCCATCTCCGAACGCCCAATAAAAGAAACAATTGCCCATCGGTTCGGGCTTACCATGAATCGCGGCCCGGAAATTCTGGGGCAGTATATGCACAGCATGACGATCATCCGCAATCTTTGCGCACACGGGAGCCGCATTTACAATCGTCTCTTTGAGCAAAAGCCTTCCCTCAACAAGAAAGAACAGACATTGTTGATTCGCCGGGAAGATGGCACAATGGATAATGCCCATTTCTTCGGGTTCTTCCTCATCATGAGAAGGCTTCTGCCTGCTGAGAACTTTGCGGAAATGAAGGAAGCCGTCATTGCTCTGACGGAAAAATATCCGTTTGTGCGAATGGATTATTACGGCTTCCGGGATGACTGGAAAGAAAAGCTCTAATTTTGCATAGAATAAAGATGACTTTTCCCACGAGCTGCTCTGCAGCGCAACACTGTGGGCGGTCTGGGGCCGGGGGATTTTCCTCCGGCCTATTTTTATGCAATGCGGAAGGTTTCCAGATACCGCTCGAAAATCTCGCAGTTGACCAACGCCACCTTGTCGATTTTATAAACGGCTTTGGCTTCCTTCGCCAACTCCTGAAATTTTGTCAGACCAAGACTGTATTTTTCAGCCCCTTCCTGATAGCGGACAAATTTTTTCGCATTCATTTTTGTTCTTTCAACGTCCTTTCGGGCGTAACCCATAAGCAAAACCTCCATGTTTTATTTTTGATGTAAGTTCAAAATTGCCTGCTCACTCTGCTCATCCTGCACCTTTTGCGCACTGTGAGCAGGCTGAGCAGGGTTTTTTCAAGTTGATTCTTATTTTTTAATCCCACGGACTGGGAACATCAACGGGTAAAAACAGGTCAACGTCTACATTGTGAAAGCCCCGATTTGTGCCAATGCACTTATCATCATAGACGATGCCCAGACTTTTCTGATTATCTTTTAGATGGTGGATAAAGGTTGATGCTGCCAGCGGCTTTTCCAGATTGTCCAGACACCAGCGTTCATAGACTTTATAGAAATCCGTGGATTTGCACTTGGCCCCCTGCCGAATTTCAAAATAGCTCTCTGATTTGAGGAAGCCCAGAATGTTGTTGCCCTGCTCCATCGCTTCTTTCAGATTCGCGGCGGTGCGTTCGCTGATGGTAAATTGGTAATTGTTTTGAATCAGCCGATGCAGCCCTTCCAACGCCCAAAGCAGGATGCCCTCTTTTTCGTTCCGCATCTTATCAATGAGAAAAGGATCATCCACCCGGCCAACGGGCTTTTCCTTAGTGGTGAGCAACAGCTGGCGGCGATAGAAACCGTTGGACTTGTCATAGAGTGCGTGTAAGCTGCCATTCCCGAAGCAGGCAAACCGAACATACAGCGTACCCTGCACACTCTGCTGTCCTTTGCGCTCAATGTCGATTTTATCTTCCAGTGTAACAAGGGTCTTGATGTTGTTGGTCTGCGGCAGGGCCTCGGTTTTCATATCGTCATCTACCAGAAGAAGCTTATACTCCAAGTCTGCACGGGCAAACTGAATTTTCCCTCACCGCCCTTGCCGACCATCAGCAGCATTTTCTGCGCTTTGGTAACAGGCAGCAGGCAATAGCCAATGTATTCTTGTAAGGCCGGAATATCTTCTTCGTACAGCAGCTCATTCAGAAATTGCAGCCAGCGTGTCGGTGCTGGTGCATCCGATACATAAGCGATAGGCAGACGGTTCATGCAGTATTCTTTTTCAGGAGTAAAGTGACCGTCTGCAAAATATGTACCATTTCGGACATGAATACGATCCGTCTGAATCTCCGGTGGTTCGGATGCACAGGCCAGCTTGATGGCCTGCATGATATGTTCAATACGTCGTGCTACGCTGGTGGTAGCGTAATAGCGGACTTGCTCATAGATTTCCTTTTTCAATGGGGCTTCATCCTCGATCATGCCATCCACCGTGAACAATCTGCCTTGAAAACAACGCATGGGGTGCTGGCTCAAAAAGTAATCTGCAAACAACGGTTCGATTATTTTCCCGTTGTCACCCACCCAGTTTCGGGCGGGTGCGCTATGCTGCTTCTTCGGTTTCTTTGCATCGTTCGATTGCTTTTCCAAGGGCGGTCACTTCCTTTCCGTTGAGTAATTGTTGCTTTTCAGGTAGACTTCCCAGCAAAAGAATATCCAGCAGATATTGCACACGGTCTGCATAGTGCAGACTTGCTACAAAACAAGGATGCATGGATGCTTCTGGATTTTTGGGTGCATAGTCCATGCGCCAATTTGCCAGCAGAGAACGATAGCCACACAGGATTTTGTAGAATTGCTCTTTCTGGTTCAATGACTTTTCCACAGGTTTGCACAGAAACGGTGGAGAACTGCCAGTTGCAGGAAGTCCAAAATCTGCGGCCAACTTTTCAGCAGCCTGCCGCAAAGACAGCTGAAACATTTTTGCGGTAAGGTCGATTGCATCGCCATCCGCTCCACAGCCAAAGCAGTGAAACCGGGAATCCACTTTCATGCTGGGGTTATGGTCTGCATGGAATGGACAGCAAATCATGTTGCTGCGGTTGGGCTGAAAGCCGTAGGTTTCTGCGGCCTGCCGGGTGGTGATGGTCTGTTTTATCGTTTGAAATAGATTATTGTTCTTGAAGATTTTCCTCCTTTACAGTTCCATGCCATGACTGCGCTTTTTCGGTTTGGTGCGTGTCTGCTCACGCTGCTTGATTTCTTCCTGTCGCTGCTGTAACTTTTGCAGAACAGACAGACGAGCATTTTCTTTGATTTTCTCGACAGCAGGCTTTTTGATTTCTGGCTTTATAAGGGCAGCTGTCAATCTTGCGGTAAGCCTGCTTACCGCTGCAACAATATTTTTTCGTAGCGTTATGATTTGGTATGTGGTGTAGTCCACTGTTTCCTTGCTTGCCTTTCGTCCCGGCTCTTTTAGCCAATCCAAATAAATATCGACCTGCTCCGTGCTTTCTCTTAGAGCATCCTTTGCAGCTTTTTCGGAAACAACCGCAACTGCTTTGTCATAGGCAATCGCAGAAATTTCTTCCAGAAAATTCTCGGTATCTTCGATTTGCTGAGAAAGCTCATCTATCCGTTTTTCCTGCTTTTGAATTTTCTTGTCGTTGCGCATAATCGTCAAAGACTGATATGTTGTGCGTCGAACTTGCAGAAGATTTTCATTCTCATGTTCCTGTTTCAAATTTTCAAGCTGGACGGTTTGCTCCTGCACAGCTTTTTCCTGTTGGGCAAGCTGCTCTTTTTGCTTTGCCATGATATAATCCTGCTTTTCCAGGTATGCCCGTCCACCGTATTCCGGCACTTCATCCAGTTCCAGACCGTGGCGTCTGGCAATCTCGAACAGCATCGTGCGGCAGGCTGCATCGAACGTGATCTTGCGGTTGTTGTAGCGGCCAAGGGGCTTGTCTGGCTTTGGCAGTTCAAAGCCAAGTGCTTCCAACGCTTTTTCCTGCTGTGGGGCAATTTCACCATATTTATTCTCACAGTCGAACACATGGCGTTCGTGGATGTGCGGCGTTCCCTCATCCAGATGTAACGCCCAATCCAGAATGTGGACGTGTTTGCCGAAACGCTCGTGGAACTCATCCATAAATTCTGTGGCGATTTGAAAAAGCTCTTTCGGGGAAGCATGACTTTCCAGCGTTCCAAGCTGATAGATGCTTTCTTCGGGGCAGGTTTTCTTGCTGGTAAGCAAATCTTCGGTGGAGCGGTTTCGCTCGGTGTGCCGGATTTTGGCGTTGCGCTCATTCTGTCTTTCGGTAAAGTTGGTGTAATGCAGTTTGTAGTAGAGCTTTTCAACTTCTTCAAAAGTGTCGGCCAGACTATCTGCATCTTTGGGCTGCAAGGCAGAACGGATGCCGTTGTAGCAATCCCAATAGATGTTCTGCTGGACACGTTCCGGGTCGATATGCTCGCTGTTGGCAATTTCAAAACTGCGGTCATTATGCTTTGGATTGTAAGTACCGTGCTTTCCGGCGCGTCCGTTGTGTCGGGTCAGTTTCAGCGACCATCTCTCCTTTCTGGGGTCACGCAGAGAGCGCCGTGCGCGGGGTAGGGGCAACGCGGTGCAGCGGAGCTGCAAATCTGCCGCCTGCTATGCGCCAGATAATACCCAGTAGGATATGACGCAGGGCATCACATCCACTGGGCAAGGCTGCCGCCCTTGACCCGCGCAAAGAGCTGCGCTCTCTGCACTCTTGCGCCGAACAACCTGACAGACAAAACTTTGCGAAGTCCTCTCTGCCAGCTTGCCCGGTTCTTCTTCGGTGTCGGTCTGCCCGCAAGCTGTTCCTGCCCGATTTCCTCCGGCGTATGGCTTCTTCTTGGTGCGCTCTTGTCGTGGCGGCACTTCTCCGAAAAAGCATATTAACTTGCAGCCGATCATGTGGTTTTCAAGGTGCACTGTGATTTTGTAAGAAGTTGAGGGCTTTCAAAAATGCGAGCAAAACTGTTTTTGAAAGTGGTTCCTACACCTATAGCATTCTAAAACGGGTGTTTGGCAACCTGATTTTCAAATTTTATTTGGAAAACTTCTTACACCAATATGAATCTTAAGAGCCCTTTTTGAATACAGTTTTGAAAATTTCACAATTTGGGACAAAAAGAAAAACGGCAAAGTTCGCAATAGAACCTTACCGTTTCTGGGAATGCTGCACAGCAGCACCATATTATTTCTTTTGGTTTATTATTTCATAACTGCGTTCAGCAATGTCTGATAGTCACGCACCACATCGTACACCACGTTTTCATCGTTCAGTGCCTTGAAATGTGCACGGGCACAATCAATTTTAGCCTGTTCTACCGGGGTGATGTGATTGAGCTTCATGGAATCCAGTGTGCCTTTGGTTTCAGCAACAAAGTAGATGTGCTTGACTGTGCCCTCATAGAACGCAATCGCCCAGTCGGGATTGTATTTTCCAACAGGTGTGGAAATATAGAATCCATCTGGCAGCTTTACATAGACTGCCACATCACGGTTCGTATCGAGGTCGGCGGCAAAGTCACGCTCATTAGTAGAATCGTAAATCAAATGGTCATACAGATGCCGCTGTACTTTCATGACGTTCGTACCGAGTTTTCCCTTCAAGGTCGGCTCAGTGAAAATGTCCGTATCGTAATGTTCATCCAAAATATTGTAGGTGATATGCTGGATGATGGCCGTTGCCTTTTCGTCATTGATGAGGGCAGCTGCTTTTAGGATGAACTCTTCCGGGTTATCCTTGAACTGATCGAATACTGCTTTTTCAATGCCAACCAGAATCTGTACAATCGCCTTGCGGGTCAACTTGGTTTCAGCCACCAGCTTGCCAATCAGGTCATACTTGACGCTCTGGCTGGCGTGAATTTTGGTCTGCGGGTCATATTGATACTGATCCGCTTTTGCGAAAGCAGAGCCATCTAACAGAGAATCCTTGGATTTGATCTCCGCCATTTCACCGGATTCTACTTTGAAGTAGATCTTTGATACGTTCAGATTGCGGTTGAGCGAGCGAATGGACTTTTGCACCAGTTCATCCGTGTCAAAATCCACCACATAAACCGATTTCGGGCTGATTTTGTTCCAAAGGGCCTTGAACTCCGGCATGGCCAGCTTGTCCGGGTCGATTTTCAACTCCACATTGTTGGAACGTGCATTTTCAGGCAGCATGACCTTATCGCTGTAAACAGAATCCAACAAATCAATGACCGATGCTGCACAGTCTGCAACTTCTTCTGCCACCTGCACCGCATGGTTTGCATGGTCGGCATAGTACTTGTCCGTCAGCGCACCATGGCGGTCCACATAGTCATTCTGCACCAGATCAAAATAGATGGCAGCGGCGGTGTCTGCATCCACAATCTGTTCGTTGCCGTTTGTATCCGTAAGAACTCTGCCAACAAACAGGGCAGCATCCACCTTTCTGGGACGGTTCGCAACTGCTTCGGCCAGTTCGCTTTGCAGGCCTTTGGCGAAGCTGTCATAACTTTCGCTGGCAATGACAGTCAGGATGTTGATGTTATGCACATCGTTGCCCAGAACATTCGCATCCATACGTTCACCGTTCTGGTTGACACACAGACGCAGGCCGCGGCCAACCTCCTGCCGTTTGCGGACTTCACTGCTGCTCTGTTTCAGGGTGCAGATCTGGAACACGTTCGGGTTATCCCATCCTTCCCGGAGGGCAGAGTGCGAGAAGATAAAGCGGACGGGGGAACGCTTGGGATCACGGTCAAGAAGAAGCTCCTTGTTTTTCATAATCAGGTCATAGGCACTGATGTCATTGGAGGTTTTCTCCCGCTTATCATCGCCTGCAACCTGATTGACAAAATGGCCTTTCTTATCCACCGAAAAATAACCCGCATGGGTATCGTGTGCAGAAATTGCTTTCAGGTAGCGGATGTAATCATCCTCGCCCAGCGAAAGCTGCATCTGGCCGACAATATCCTCGTACTCCTGCTCAAACATCTCTGCATAAATACCGTTGTAAGGCTGGCCTGCGGCATCGTAGCACTTGTACTTGTCCACCTCGTCAATAAAGAACAGGCTCAGTACTTTAATGCCCTTGTGGAACAGCTGGCGTTCCCGCTCAAGATGCGAAAGGATCGTTTCCCGAATCTGGATGCGGCGCAGCTGGTCCTCGTCCACCTTGCCGACCACATCTCCGGCAAACAATCGGACACCATTCAGAAATTCAATGTGGTTATCGCGGCCATCAATCTCTTTCACCACATAGCCATCCTTATATTCGTCCAGATTGCCGGAGTAGTCATAGAGGTTGAATTTCAGCCCAACGGTGCGCGTTACTTTGCGCAGGCCGGATTTTCCCTTGCAGTCGAACTGGATCGTTGCCGTAGGGTCTGCCTTGGAAAGATTAATGCTTTCCAGATAGACAAACCCATCCGTAGCGGTACTGCCGGATTCCGTAATGCCTTTGACCACGATTTTCTTGACCAGACGCTTATTATAGGCTTCCATTGCATCCAGCCGGTAGACCATGTTGTAGATGCTGTCTGCACGGTGGGTAGCCGAGTAGCGCAGGGTGATCATTGGGTTGAACTCTTTCATCCGCTCTTTGGTCTGCTTGCCCTCCACCGACTGCGGTTCATCAATAATCAGGATCGGGTTCGTCTTTGCAATAATGTCAATGGGCCGACGGGAACGGAACTCGTCCAGCTTCATATAAATACGGCGGGCATCTTTGCCTTTGGCATTGAACGCCTGCGAATTGATGATCATGACGTTGATGGAACTATCCGAGGCAAAGCGGTCAATTTCCGTCAACTGTGCAGAGTTGTAGATAAAGAAGCGGATCTTCTTGCCGTACTCTTCTGCAAAGTGATCCTGTGTGACCTCAAACGATTTATACACACCCTCACGGATGGCAACACTGGGCACGACCACGATAAACTTACTCCAGCCGTAATGCTTGTTCAGCTCATACATGGTCTTGATATAGGTGTAGGTTTTGCCGACACCTGTTTCCATCTCAATGGTAAGGTTATAGTGTCCCTCCAACTGCTTGGATGGTTCAATCTGGTTGGTGCGCTGGATTTTTTGCAGGTGCTCCAGAATAATACTGTCGTCCAGCTCTGGTACAATATGTTCATTGCGCCAGCCTGTGAAGCTTGTTTCCATATCAGTCTGGTAAATGCCGCTGCCGTTGTCGATGCGGTAATTCGTAGTCAGGTAGGGCTGACCTGCAAAGACGTCCACCACGGCTTTTGCGGCATCTGCCTGGAATTTCTGGTGTTTGAATTGAAGTTTCATCTGCTGCTCTCCCTCAAATCACCTTGACATCGGTATCCGGCGCATACAGCTTGAAAATTTCAAACACGTTGATCTTTTCCGGGCTGCTGGCAAAGGAAGAATCCCGGAACACTGCACGGCGCGGCTTGCGCTTGGCGATTTCCTTGATAACATTTTCCGGCACATTGCTGTCAAAGCAGGCAATCAGGGCATCGGGAACATTCAGCGCAGCATCGCCGGGTGCGTAGGTGTGGACGGTGCAGTTGTCGATTTTCTCAGACCGATACGGCATGGACAGCGGCAGTCCCCAATCCAGCAGACAGCCAAAGAGCAAATCAAGGTCGGTGCGGTCCTCCTTGATGTTGCTTTCCAAATCTTCAAGGTTGGTCTGGGAGTATTCTTCGGCAGAATAATAGACGTTCTTCATATTGGTATCGTCCAGCTTGAAAACACGGAAGCCCACATCGGGATTCTTGCTGATATCCACCATTTCAATCGGCGGCTTTCCATCTCCCGCGTCAATCGTTTTTACAATTTTAGCAGTGGTATCATCGCCCGGCTTAGAGCCATCCATGCGGTTCAGAGGAACGCACTTCCAGCAATCATCTTCCTGCTTGATTTTTTCGCCAGCTCTGCGGATACGCTCTTTGCCAATATCACAAATGGTTTTATAGCCAGCTTTGTAGGCTTCGCTCTTTTCATCGCAAGGCTCAGGCAACTGCACCATAATAAACTTACGGTGGCCGCCATCTTTAGCATTCAGTTGCATAACGGCATGAGCAGTCGTGGCAGAGCCAGAGAAAAAGTCAAGGACAATAGCCTCCTTATCAATTTTGGATATAATATCGATGAAAAAAGAAATCAATTCAACTGTTTTCGGATAACTAAAAACTTTCCCATTAAAGATGTCAGTAATTTCTTTTGTCCCATCCAGCGACATACCGATATTATCCGGGAGCTTTGTACTGACAGGCATCAATCCAAACATTTCACCAGCCTTTTTCATATCATCGGATTTCCAATATCTAAAAGCAGGCTTAGATATATTTAAAAAGGGATAGTCGTCAGGAAAGACAATTTTGCCCTCAGCATAGTATTGAGCGAATGTTTCTTTTGTTACAGCCCAAGTTCTTAACGGATTAACAGGGTATTCTTTTCCGGTTTTAGGATTCACCATTGTAAATGCAGAATTCGGACGCTCAGCTGCTGTACGCTGTGTTGTTAAATCATGAATTCTCCAAGGTTGATGGGGATAATCCTCAGTTTCAAAATATTTTCGTTCCGTCCCAGTTGTGCGTGCAATGAATTTTGAAGTTTTTGCAAAACAAACAATCCATTCATAGTCCTGAGAAACACCAAATGGGACGTCTGACTTTGCTGTACGTTTTCTCCATGGAAAAGTAGCCACATAATTACTTTCGCCGAATATTTCAGCTCCTAATTTTTCGAGATTATCTCGTTCATTGTCATCTATTGACATAAAAATAACGCCATCATCAGTCAGAAGATTCCGTGCCAGCATTAGCCGGGAATACATCATGCTGCACCAGTCAGAGTGAAACCGTCCGTTGCTGTCATTGTTCTTGAACAGCCGATTCTCGTCCTCGTCATACATCCCCATCTGACGGTTTTCTTCATCCTGCGAACGCATGAAATCATCTGCATAGATAAAATCGTTGCCCGTATTATACGGCGGGTCAATGTAGATCATTTTGACCTTGCCTAGATAGCTCTCCTGTAACAGCTTGAGCACTTCCAGATTATCGCCCTCAATGTAGAGATTCTCGGTATCATCCCAGTTCTTGCTTTCTGCCGGGCAGGGGCGCAGGGTCTTGCGGATGGGCTTGTTAGCTTCCACAATGGAGGCCTTTTTGCCCACCCATGTAAACTCATATGCTTCATCCCCGTCCACAACGTCCGGCGAGAGCATCTGCTTCAGCAGTTCAAAGTTGATACCGCGCTTGTAAACCTTGTGGTGGTCGGGGGTACTCTTTTCCTCATCCAGCATTTCTGTGATGCAGTTGGGGAAGAGCGCGGCGATTTTATCAATGTTCTGGGCTGTCAGGTTGGGGGTTTGAAGGGGAAGTTTGTTTGACATTTTTATCCTCCACAATTTCTTGAATGGATTTTTTTGCAATTTCTCTTAAATCCGTTAAACTTAATCCGTCATATAAAATTGAGCCAATCAGCCCTTCGCAAAATAACAAGTAATGTGTTCGTTCATCAATATATTGAACGTAAACTTTTTGATATATATCACTATGATTTTCTTGAGTATCTATACCGCCTGTGTATTCTGTAATCTGTTCGTTAGCGAGCCCAGTCAACTTTTTTATAAGCGGAATCACTTTGCTGCCGTCGACACCTACATTTCCAGAAAGATCAGCAATTAACAATTCTTGCAGGGAAATCAATTTCAACCGATGCTCGCATAAGCGGGTTATCATGATTCCCTTGGAATCTGTACATGTGCAAATAGACGCAATGGTTCCCGTGTTACATAAATGCTCAAATTCTATAAATTCGGAACGTATTCGTTGAACACGCTGTGTTTTGTCATCAATGATTCGTGTGACAATTGCATCATTGCTGTTCTTGGCTGCTAACAGGTTTTGATATAATTGATTTCTGTCGCTTTCCTCTTTGATCTTCTGGTTTTGCCAAACAGCCAGCAAACCAAGGGCTACTGTACTGGCATAGGTTAAAATATCGCCTGCACCCCATTGGGCTTGAAGCTTATCACATGGCGCATCGGTAACGAATAGAATATGAATCAAAATAGCAAATACAATACTGGCGGCAATCCATGTTTGGATGAGATGTTCTTTAATAAATTTTTTCATAACATATCAGTTTACAATAATCAATGATTTCAAATATTTTTGCAGCAAAACATTCATCTTGCCTTCTGTAATTTTTATCTTTTGAAAGTTCTCTTCGCTAGGAGATTTTAAATATTCCAAGCAGGAATTTCCTAATTCCAAAAAGAGTTTATAATTATCATGCGGTATAAAAGGACCTGCTTGCATAATCTGGCTTTGAAATTCAAATAGTGCTTTTATGGTATCTTCGTGTATACTGAGAACTTGAACATCTGTTATTATAGGCTCTTTTTTTAGTCCAATCATATAATCCCAAAGGTCTTCATCTGGAATGTTTTGAGCCAAAATTTCTTTAGCCGAAACAATCTTATCTTTAGATAATTCACAAGTATGTACCTGCTGAATTAAAGCATATGATTTGCAGTACGCTTCAGTTAACAGTTGATATACATGAAATTCTTTATCAAACATTTCTTTTGAAATATGATTTTCGGATTCCAACTGTGATTTGTATTTTTCCAGCTCTTTCTCAAGTTTAAATTCATATCGTTCCGACAATCGGTCGGCAATAATATCAACAGAAAATTTAACAACAGCTGAGAAAACGATGCCAATTCCTCCAATACTAGCGATTATTCCAAGAACAACTTCCCCTATATTAAATATGTTCATAATTGGTAAGTTCCTTTCGCAATCCTTTTAAAGTTGCATTCATCTCTACCTGACGATTGAACTGTTTTTCTTTTCGAATCTTATTCTCCAACGCCGCAATCTGCTTTTGCAGTTTTTCACGTTCCGCAGAGCGTTGGATGTTCTCCGCAATGCTGCATGCGGCACTCCAGCTCTCACCCTGCAATCGGGCAATCTGCCGCACCAGTCCATCGTAAACCGCATCTAAACTCAGGCCGCTTATCGCAAGAGACAATTCTGTTTCTGGCATCCAGTCTGTATGCAGATAGCGGCTTACCTTGGCGCTGCTGTTCGCAGATGTATCTTTACAGCCGATCCAAACCTGCACCTTATTCTCATAAGAAAGAACAAACAGAATGTGATAGGGGATTTCGCTGTCGATTTGGCGCAGAACAGCTTCATCCAGTTTTGGCCCGGTCAGACACAGCTCGAAAATCTCGATCTCTGTCACCCGCTCTCCGGCAGTGAGATTCAAGGTGGACACTGCCAGCTTGTTGCGCCAGTAGATACAGCGCAGCTGGTCTGCGAACAATCGCTTGACTGCCGCTGGAGCAGCAGCGTTTTCATAGAACTTCTGTTTCGGAATCCGTTTGTTAAACTCCGTGGAGGGTGGAAAGCCCAGCATTGATCTCACCTCTTATTGTACCACAAGGAAGCAAATCAGTTCAAAGTCATCCAGCCCGGAAATCGAAGAAAGCAGGGCCGTCGTACCGCCCATCTTGAACAGACTGTCAATGTCGCTCTCTTCCTTTGCATCCAGAATGGAACGGATGGCCTCGCTCAGCAATTCAGAATAGGCAGACATATTCTTTCCATCGTCCGTGGCCTGATTGAACTGTTGGCAAAGGCTCCGGTCGGGTTCGGTTTTGCCTTTGCAGAGCAGCCGTAGACGATCCAGCAGCTCTTTCGGAGAAAGATAATCGCAGACAGTCGAGCCATCCTGCCCAATATAAACCATGTAGAATGGATGCAGACGGTTTTGCTGATCCACATTGATCTCATTGCTGATGTTTTTCAGAACAAAGATCACACCCGGAGGTGCATCGGGCGTAGATGCAACAATTGCATGCATCCCAAGCGGCGTATGCTCCACATCATCGTGTTTCTTCATATAGTCCAGCAAGTCCAGCCGGAACTCGTTCAATCCCAAGTCCATAATGGAAATGCCGCCCGACATTTCTTCCAGATCGACTACTTCATTCTTTAACCGTTTGAGTTGTGCGCTGCGATATTCCAAATCGCCTTTTTCTTCCGGGCTGATGAGGTTATCATCCCCTGTGGAAGTCATGACCGTCAGCTTCATTCGGGTTTCCACGCGGCCCTTCAGGTTGATGTACTCATCCAAATCCACATCCGGCCAGAAGTTGACCAACTGGATGCAGCGATTCTGGCTTCCGATGCGGTCAATGCGGCCAAAACGCTGGATAATGCGCACAGGATTCCAGTGAATATCATAGTTGATCAGATAATCACAGTCCTGCAAGTTCTGACCTTCGGAAATGCAGTCGGTGGCGATCAACAAATCAATATCCGCATGGTTTGCGTTCGGCAGGCTGTCTCGCCGCTTGGAAATGGGCGAAAAGCAGGTGAGAACTGTATTCAGATCACCACTGAGTTTGGGAATGGTTGTTTTACCATCCACGCTGCCGGTGATTTCGGCAGTATTCAGCCCAAACGCTTGCTTTACATAGCCGGAAACATTCTGATACAGATAGTCAGCAGTATCTGAAAACGCAGTAAAAATAATGATTTTCCGGTTGCCGGGATTGATGGGATGCCTTTGCTTTTCGTCAATCAGGCGCAGCAGTTCTTGCAGCTTGGCGTCGTATGCAGGTGTGATATCCTGCACCATCAGGGAAAGAAGCTCCAGATTTTCAGCATCCTTTTCCAGATCATGCAGCCACGAAACATGATCCATATCCGCAAGATCAATCTTTACTTTGCGGCCGACTGTAAAAATGTCGTTGTTCTGGTCATCATCATCCCAATCGGCTGCATCGGAAATGTCGTTCAGCTCCAGCACACGGCTGCCATTTTGATATGAACGTACCGATTGCATGGTATCTTCAATCAGTTTACTGATTCGGTCAATCGTCAGCCGGAACGCATAAACAGAACTTTCCAGCCGTTTGAGCAGGTTAATGCTCATCAGGCGGCGGATTCCCTCTTCACGGCCTGCCTGCGTCAGTCCCTTTCCATGCTGGCTGGGGTCGATGTATTTGGAAATCCGAGAGGACAGAATAAAGCTGGTTGGTGTGTAAATGTGCAGCGTCAGCGAATCCAGTACATTATAGATCTGCTGATAGTTGATTGCATTATCAAGACTTGTCAGGCACGGCTGCACAGAGATCGGCTTCAACCGTTCCGGGAAAGTACCAACATCAGAAATATTATAGTATTTTTCGATATGTCGGCGAGAACGTGCAATCGTCACACTGTCCAACACCTCAAAGAAATCGAAGTCCAGTGCCGCAAGCAGCGCATTTGTGGTACGCTCTGTGACAGGAAGCTTGCTCCATGTATTGAAAGCCTTTTGCGCCTGCCGGAAAATTTCATCAATCGGAGACGAAGTATTCAGCTTTTCATTGATTTTTCCGGCATCTCCCTCATAGGCAAGCGCAAGTTGGTTTTTCAAATCCACAAAACGATTATTTACGGGTGTTGCCGAAAGCATCAGCACCTTGGTGCGCACCCCAGAACGAATCACGCGATTCATCAATTTTGTGTAGCGGTTTTCTTTCTCATCAGTAGAGGTATTACTGCCATTGCGGAAATTGTGGCTTTCATCAATCACAACAAGGTCAAAGTTCCCCCAGTTAAGTGCAGCAAGGTCAATACCGTTAGAGGTTCCGCCGGAACGGCTCAGATCTGTATGGTACAACACATCGTAACGAAAACGGTCTTCTACCAGTGGATTGTTGACGTAGTTTCCTTTATAGATGTTCCAGTTTGCTGCCAACTTTTTGGGACAGAGTACCAAAACGGATTTGTTGCGATTTTCATAGTACTTGATTACAGCCAGTGCAGTGAATGTCTTGCCAAGGCCCACGCTGTCTGCAAGAATGCAGCCGTTATACTGTTCCAGCTTGTGGATAATGGCCAACGCTGCATCTCGCTGAAAATCATAGAGCATATTCCAGATTTTACTCTGCTTGAAGCCCGTAGCTTCATTTGGGAGATTATCTTCTGACACATCCTCCAAAAATTCACTGAAAATATTGTAGAGGGTGAAGAAATAGATAAAGTCCGGGCTGTTTTCTCGATAAGCTGTGCTGATGCTTTGCAATACAATGTCTGTAACATCCTGAAGTCGGGAAGAATCATTCCAGATTTCATCAAACAGCGATAAAAAGTAACGGCCGTTTTCAAAGGCTTCGGTTCGCTGAACAGGGTAGTATGCGTTGTTTCCGCGTTCACAACCAAGGTCGACCGTTGTAAACCCACTGATTGGCATATAGGAACTTTCACCAACCGTCATGAAACCGGGCATTTGCTCTCCACTGACGTTGGAACGAAATTTTACTTTCCGTCGCACCCAGTCGGCACATTCTTTCGCCAGTGCTTTTTGAGTGAGTTCATTCCGCAAGCGAACCTCAAATTCTGTGCCGTAAAGGCTCTTTTCGCGGGTCAATTTCGGAATATAGAACTCTCGCCGCTCTTTTGGCGTGTTTTCCTGCACAAAGGTCGGTGAAGTAAAAATAAAGCGAAGTTCCGCGATTTCTTCCAACTGTTTCTTTAATTCCTGATACGCATAAATGGAAAAACAGGCCGCAGCAATGGACACGCGGCTCCCTTTCTGCATAGTATCCTGTAAATCTTCCCGAACAGTATGGTTGATATTATCCAGAATTTTCATAGAAGAGTCCCCGCAATCGACTGACTAAAGCGAAAATTAACTTTCAACGACAAGATACAACAATTCATTTTAATGATACTCTAATCAGGTTGGAAAATCAATCGTTGCTCAGGCAGAAAAAGCTCAGCAGGCACGAAACGGATAAAAAGTTTTGAATTTGGCCTTCAAATAAGGTATAATGAATTTACAAACGTTAAAGATTAAGAAGCGAGCAGGTGATACCATGCCTTTTCCCCTCGACCATTACATTGAAGCCTCTCATGTTGATTACAAGGAACGTCTTGAAGAGAAAAAGCCGCGCAGCTGGCTGAAATCCGTGTCGGCATTTGCCAATACCGAGGGCGGACACCTGATTTTTGGTGTAAAGAATGAGCCACGTGAGGTCGTAGGATTGGAAAATCCGCAGGCTGTGGTGAGCAGATTGACGGAACTTATCAAAGTCCGCATTGACCCTACACCACGCTATCGAGTGCGGGAGGTCGAAATAGAGGGCAAGTCCTGCGTTGATCTGGAAGTACAGGACGGCCCGGCGTATCCATATTATTATGCCTTTGACGGTTCCCATACGGCCTATGTGCGGCATGGCGACCAGTCCGAAGAAGCCACTTCACGGGAACTGAACGAATTGATTTTGCAGGGTATGAACCAGACCTTTGATGCCCTGCCCAGTTCTTATCGAGTGGGTGATGTCAGTTTCACACTGCTGGCCGCGACGTTTAAGAATCTGAAAAAAGAGGATTTCGACCTCGAAAAAGACTTGCCCTCCGCAGGATTGGTAACAGACGATGGGCAGATTACGAATGGCGGCCTGCTGCTTTGCGATCAGGGCGTTCTGAAACAATCCCGTATTTTCTGCACCCGCTGGAAAGGCAACTACAAGGGAAGCGTTGAAGAAGATGCTCTGGATGACAAGGAATTTCAGGGCGCAAGTCTGATCACACTGCTGCAAAATGCGGAAGATTTTGTTCGCAACAACAGCAAAAACCCGTGGAGCATCCGTGGTATGACCCGCGAAGAACGCAGTGACTACCCGTATAAGGCCGTTCGTGAGGTGCTGGTCAATGCGCTGATCCATCGGAATTATCAGATTCTTGGTTCGGAGATTCATGTGGAAGTGTTCGATGATCGACTGGAGATCACTTCGCCGGGCGGCATGATGAATGGCCGCAGGGTGCAGGATATGGATATCCGGCATATTCCGTCTATGCGGCGCAATCAGGTGATCTCGGATGTGTTCTCGCGGCTTGGCTTTATGGAGCGCCGTGGCAGCGGCATTGACCGCATCCTGAACTCTTATGTGGAAGTGACTCAGAAGCCGACATTCTACTCGGATTCGGATTTCTTTATCGTCACACTGCCGAATAGAAGTGTAGCGACTCCGGCACAAATCAGTATGGAAAGTGTGGCAAGTGGTGCGGAAAGTGCGGAAACCTCTGCGGAAAGTGCGGAAACTTCTACAGTGCTCCACGGAATGAGTACGGATGCAGAAGTGAGTGAACTTTGCGAAAGGCTGAATGGCACGAGACTAACTGCAAGTACAAAAGAGCGGACGCTTGAACTTTTCAAGAGATATCGGTATCAATATCAGTTCCGCAGCATAAACGTTGCACAGCTATATGGCGTTCAGAAATCTCGTGCATCCTCTATTATCAAGAATCTTATCAAGCATGGATTGGTGACGTCACCAGAATATGGCGTATACCAATTTGTGAAGAAGTAACACCGCTATCAACAGGTGGTTTTTGAAAACCAAGCGGTGAGGCTGTTACAGCCCATGGAACGTCTTAATATAATTTGAATTATCATAATCGAAATTATATTAACCGCCTGCGCAGAAATGCCCACTCCCCTGAGAACTCCTCAGACAAGTGGGCATTCTTCTTTCCGTGTATCAAATTTACCTTTGTGGTCACTCAAATCGCCACCAAGTCATGGATCAAAAATCATCATTTTTTATTTGTCCCAGAGTAAGTGCACGGTTTCTGCACTGTTTTTGCACGGTTTCAAGGGATGCAATGGGTACTCTGACTTGCAAAATACGGCAAAGGATGCAGAAATTGTCGGGCGGAAAATCACGATGCTTTGCACAAAAATGACGTAAACTCGAAACTTCTAAAATCAGAGTGTTCTGCCCGGTGGGCTCTTTTAATCAGAGGGCCAGGGATTCGAGTTCCCTCGAGCGCACCAAAATCCCACGAAGAATCGTAAGATTCCTCGTGGGATTTTCTTTTTATACGCCATTTGCACGGTCTCTGCACGGTTTTTGCACGGTCCGCATTTTTCGTGTCAGATGGAGTAAGTCTGTGAATTACTCTGCAATTCGTGCTATTTTTTGCAATTCAGGTCAGCAGAGCAAGGCGAAGCTGCGCTTTTACAGAGGGGTCTGCGTCCTTCAGAAGCTCCAACAGTGCCGATACGGAGATGGTCGGTTCTGCTTCAACCGGGGCAGCCTGCACAAGTGTTGCTCCCGGCTTGTAGAAGCCTTCCTCGAACTTTTTACCCAGCTTTTTACGGGAATCCTGCTGGATGTGTGCATAAGTGTTGACCAGCAAATTAGCGCTGGCATGGCCCGTTGTGCCCTGTACCGCTTTCACATCGCCGCCGGAGATCATCAGCTGGTAGGTGGCACTGGAATGCCGCAGGCCATGGAACACGATGCGGGTGAACTCCGGGTGTTCGTCCTGCCACTTGATGAACTTCTTGCGGATGAGGATCGGCTCTACCGCCAAACCGTTGGGCAGGCGCAGCAGCATCCCGCTGTTGCGGTAGCGTTCCGGCTCAATGGCTTCGTCCATTTCCAAACGCTTCAATCAATGCTTCAATTCCTCTTTCAACACGGCTGTCATGAAAATGGTTCGGTTGGAAGATGCTGTTTTGGTCTTTTTGAGCACCAGCGTTGTGGTGCTGCCCTCGCGCTTATCTTCAAATTCCTGCAAGATGCAGCCCTTGCCCGTTTTTGCCAGCGATGCCTTTTGGACACGCTGCATACACTTGTTGATGCGGAATGTGCCGGTGCCGTCTGCTCCCTCAAAATCAAGATCTTCCGGAGTCAGGCCAGCGACTTTGCCCTCTCGCAGCGCGCCCACCAGCGTAAGATGGACAGCCAGATGCAGAATCGGATCCTCCATGCTGGCAAGTGCGGCCCACATCTCGTCCGCATCCCAGATGGCACGCTCCTGAATCGACTTTTTAGGGCTGTCCACCGGAACGGGGCTTTTGATGAGGATGCCCCACTCCACCGCATATTGGAACGCTGTCCGCAGCAGGCGATGCACCTCATGGATGGTTGTTCCAGAGAGAAGCCGCTGCTACTGTTTTTCCGAAAGCACCTGCTTTTTGCCCTCAAGATATTGGCCGCAAGGCGTTTTGCTGAGGGTAGAATACAGGTCTTCCAGATGGTAAGGCTTGAGCTTTTGCATCTGCATATCGCCGATGTACGGAATAATGAGGTTCTGGACCGTTCCCAGATTGGATTGATAGGTGCAGGGTGCCCATTTGTGTTTGCTGCACTGCTTGGGGAGCCACTCCATCAAAAACTCTTTGACGGTGATGGTGGACGGAATCAGAAAGGTTCCGGCCGCCAGTTCATGCTCGATCTGTTTCTTTCGGTTCGTTGCCTCCTCTTTCGTGGAAAAACTTTCCCATTTGTTGCAGTTTTTACCCTGCTCGTCTTGGTAAGTATAGCGGACACCATAGGAGCTGCCGCGTTTCGTAATATATGCCATACGTTATCTCCTTTTTCAAGCTGCCCGGAGCCACGCATCGAAGCGGTCTTTCGGGATGCGGATGCTTCCGCCGACCCGAAGAACACGAAATTCGGTAGTGCTGTTGCACAGGTTGTAGGCAGAACGCAGGCTGATGGACAGCATCTGCGCGATCTCTTCCACCGTGTACACCAGTTTCGTGGTTGCCGGGCTGTCAGTCGGAGACTTGACGGCATTGGTTTGAGTGACCACTTCCATTGTAGTGGGATTCGAGTCCTTTTGCAAGAACTTTTTCGTATAATCGGAAGATTGCACAGGGACGGTCATAGAATTACGGTCAAAATCCATAAGCATTGCTCCTTATATTGTCATATCATCTAAAAATTCAGCTTAAAGTTCTACATCTTGCCCACGCTTACGGTTTTGCTGCGGCACATTCATGGTGCGCTCCTGCTTGGGGGCAAGAATCTTTTCCAGAAAGCCGCGCACCAGTTCGGGCGCACGGTGGAGAGCATCCAGATAGGGTTTCACGTCGTACCACAGGTCGTGGTACTTGTTGCTCCAACGAACGGCCTCCTTCTTGGCGGTGGAAAGTTCTTCTTTCAGGCGGCGGTTCTCCACGTCCATCATATAGCCGTGGTCGGCTTGCTTTTTCAGCTTGGAAAATTCTTCTTCGGTCAGCGAGTAGTTACCGAGAAAGGTGCGCTTGCCGATATAATCCAGATCGCGCGCATGAATGAGGGCTTCTTTCGTGAGCGTGGCCTTTTTCTGCACAGCGGCAAGTTCCTTCTCCTTTTTGGAGAGGGTCTGACTGGTTTTGGCAAGCGACTGCGCCTTTTGGTCGGCTTGGGCGGTCAGGCTGTCCAGACGTTCCTGCTCCCGCTGGACTTTGAACTGGGTGACGGTCAGGTGTTCTTCGGTGCTGCCGCGCTCACCGCGCTCTACATCCGTGTACCCGGCATTGCGCATATAGTTGAAGAAATCGTCTTGCAGGACACTGTACGACTTCTTCAGGACTGGCTTGCCGCTCTTTTGCAGGACAGGCTTTCCAGCATCGTCCAGCAGGGGCTTGGAAGCCCACTTCTTGCTTCGGCTGACCTGCATGACGGTCTCCTTGACGGTGCCGACCAGTGCCTTGTCCTTGCAGCGTTTCGACCAGAGGATCTGCTTTTCCACCACAGGTACATAGACCACGTGGAGATGGTAGTGGTAGACCTCCCGGCCCAGTGCTTCGGTCATGGCACGGTTGATCTCATCGGCGTGCATGACAGCCGAGAGGATATACTGCTCACCGCCCACGATTTGAACGGCTGCTTTGTAGGCATCCTCATAGAACTGCTTGGCGAACTCGTAGCCGCCGTGATTGTCAAAGTAGGCCGAGTTGACATCAAAGACAAGCTCGCAATAATGGGTTGCATCCGGCTTTAGGCCGCGCGTTGAAATCGTGCCAGCGGTTTCCAGTTGGGAGAACAGGTCGGTGTAGCTGGCGGTTGGCTTTTTGAAGTGGATGTTCCATGCAGTGCGCTGGGGGATAATATCGGGGTTCCGATAGCTGTCCTTTTCACGCTCATTGTGCTGCTGGGTGTTGCCAACGGCCTTGTCCGAAACGGCGAGATTTCGGACACTGGTGCGGTCAACGCCATCGTTTCTTGCCAAAGGGCATCCCTCCTTTCAAGGTTCATCGAGAGGTGACGGGGAACGAAGATGCACTTCTTCGGAAGTGTAATAACCCACTATGACACTTTCATCCCTATGGGCTGCAAAGTGTAGTGGGCTCTTCGAGGACTCTCCGAGGGGGAACGTCTCCTGCGGGAGAGCTACGATCAAGTTCGCACAATGCGAACTTGATTGCTCCGTACGCATCTGAAAAAATTGCGTACGGACTTCAAATAACCCGTACGGTCTGTACGACGTACGAAAATCTAAAATAA